>WNFI01148245.1_pt1 | contig 113492 bp, 90 predicted proteins | sample 5400471 | NCBI WGS metagenome assembly WNFI01 (sample SAMN13153348, study PRJNA577476) | soil metagenome | isolation source: 100 cm saprolite on Douglas fir-dominated hillslope | place: USA:California | collected 2013-09-17
GCCGGGCAGTCGCAGTCGATAGATATAGGCCGGCTGGCTGCCGGTGTTTATATCCTGAAGCTGACCGGCGATGACGGGAGGCAGTTCTCCCGCGAATTCCGGAAGTAGGAACTTGTACACGAAGCAGGGGACGGTGTATGCCAGGGGTTAAGCTACCGATAAATCGGTATTGCTATGCGGACGTTTTTTTTTAAATAGGTTGTATCTTTGAAGTCATGCGGCTGTTAGCTTTTATATTGAGTCTGCTGGTGCTGACGTTGAGCTGTGTCCCGTGCAGGGATAATGGGGCCCTGTGCCCGGGTGTATGCCGGGGGCAGGAGTTTCACGCTGCCGATCGCTCCCAGGGACAGCAGGATGATGACTGTTCCCCGTTCTGTACTTGTTCATGCTGCGGGGCGGTATCCGTGTTATCCTCTGTACCATTGGTGGGAGAGGTTTTGCCGGAGCTGCCTGTAAAAAGGCACCCTGCTTATAATGCTCCTTTCTATTTTGCGGAGCGTTCTTCTATCTGGCAACCGCCAAGGATAGGGTGATTCATTTCTTTTATGATTCTCTGTAGGGCGCCGGTCTGGCCGTTGCTGTACAGGCATTGTTCACCTATCTGAATTTTTCCGATGATTTCAACAATCATACGGTTATCGGTTCAAAATAAACCGGTAACCGGCCTGCTGCTGCTGCTATTCGTGGCTGCGGGTCTATATTCTTTTTCCCGGTTGAGCGCGGACGCGCTGCCGGATGTAACTAATAACCAGGTGCAGGTGATCACCAATTCCCCCTCCCTGGCGACCCAGGAAGTGGAGCAGTTTGTAACTATGCCCCTCGAAATAGCGTTCAAGTCCCTCCAGGGGCTGACGGAACTGCGGAGTATCAGTCGTTCCGGCCTGTCGGTGATTACCATCGTTTTTAAAGACAATATGCCGGTGACGACGATCCGGCAATGGGTGGCGGAGAAGCTGAAGGTGGCGGAGGAAAAGATTCCCCGGGAATATGGAGAGCCTGATATGGCGCCGCCGACGACGGGGCTGGGTGAGATATTCCAGTATGTCCTGGCGCCAGCCAAGGGCTATGAGGCCAGGTACAATGCAATGGACCTTCGGACGATACAGGACTGGATCGTCAAACGCCAGCTGCTGGGGACGCCCGGCGTGGTAGACGTGAGCAGCTTCGGGGGTAAGCTGAAGCAGTATGAGGTGAGCGTGCGGCCGGACCGGCTGGCGGCGATGAATCTCTCACTGACGGAGGTATTTGCCGCGCTGCAAAAAAACAATGCGAACACCGGTGGTGGATATATCGACAAAGGCCCGAATCTTTATTTTATTCGTGGGGAGGGGATGATCGGGAACCTTGCCGATATAAATAATATCGTAGTAAAAAATACCGGGGGTATTCCGGTCCTGGTAAAAGATATCGGATCAGCGCATTTTAGCTTTGCCCCGCGTTATGGGGCGATGACCAGGAACGGCTCGGGAGAAACCGTGGGCGGCGTAGTGCTTATGGAGAAGGGCGAAAATGCGGTCAGGGTGATCCTCAGGGTCAAGGAGCGAATGGCCGCGATTGAAAAAAGCCTGCCCGAAGGAGTGAAGGTCGAGGTGTTCATCGACCGGACCAGGCTGATCGACCGGACCATCCGGACTGTGGGACATAACCTGCTCGAAGGGGCAGTGATCGTTGTTTTCGTATTGGTGCTATTTCTGGGGAATTTCCGTGCAGGGCTGATCGTGGCAAGCGTGATCCCGCTGGCAATGCTCTTTGCGGTCTGTATGATGAGCCTCTTCGGCGTGAGCGCCAACCTCATGAGCATGGGCGCCCTTGACTTCGGACTGATCGTGGACGGGGCGGTGATCATTGTAGAAAGCCTGCTGCACCGCCTGCACTCCGAGTTCAAGGGAGCTACGCTTACCCGGCGGCAGATGGATGAGGAGGTGATCGCCGGCAGCGGAAAGATCATGAGCAGCGCGGCCTTCGGGCAGATCATTATCCTGATCGTATACATTCCCATTTTTGCGCTAAGTGGCATCGAGGGTAAGATGTTCATGCCAATGGCGCAGACGGTAAGTTTTGCCATCATCGGTGCACTGCTGTTGTCAATTACGTATGTTCCCCTGATGAGCAGTATCCTCCTGAAAAGGAAAGTGAAGGAAAAAGATACTCTAACGGACAAGATCATGGCCTGGATAGAGCGGGTGTATAAGCCGGTATTGTCCCGCATGCTGCAAAGCCGGGCGCCGGTGCTTGCGGCAGTGATCGTGCTTTTCGGGGCTTCCATTTTATTGTTCAATACCCTTGGCGGCGAGTTCATTCCAGAGCTGGATGAGGGCGATCTTGCAACGAATTTCGCCATTCGTCAGGGGAGCAGCCTGCCGCAGTCAATGGTGGTATCTACGCGGCTGGAGCAGGCGGCCCTGGAGTTCCCGGAAGTGAAAGAGGTGGTGAGCAAGATCGGAACGAGCGAGGTGCCGACCGACCCTATGCCGATGGAGAGCGGAGATATCATCATCGTGCTGAAGGACCGGAAAGACTGGGTGACCGCCGGGGACAAAGAAGAGCTGGCTGCGAAGATGAAGGAGCGGATGGCGGACATACCCGGTGTCAATCTTTCTTTCGGGCAGCCTATCCAAATGCGGTTCAACGAGCTGGTGGCAGGCGTCAAAAGCGATATTGCCATCAAGCTCTTCGGAAGTGATCTCAATTCCTTGTTTGCGAAAGCCAACCAGGCGGGGAGCCTTATCCGGGGCATCCGGGGTCTGGTGGACATAAAGGTGGAGCAGACGGTGGGAATGCCTCAGCTGCTGGTGAAGTACGATAGGAACAAGATCGCGCAGTACGGGCTGGCGATCGCGGACGTAAATGCCGTTCTCAATACGGCCTATGCGGGCGGTTATGCGGGTACGGTATATGAGGGCGAAAGGCGATTTGACCTGGTGGTGCGTATCCCCAAGGATTCCAATACAGACCCGGCTTTGTTGGGCAGCCTGCTGATCCCGACGCCATCCGGCAAACAGATCCCGCTGAGCGAAATAGCAGATGTCGGATTTACGACCAGCCCGGCGCAGATCAGTCGCGAAGATGCCGGGCGGCGGATCGTTATCGAGGCCAATGTGCGGGGCCGTGATGTGGAGAGCGTGGTAGGAGACATTAAAGCAATGCTGGGTTCGCGGCTGGTGTTGCCGGAAGGGTACTATATTACCTATGGCGGTCCGCTATCCCGCTGGCTGCGGTGGGTGGCGTTGCTGCGCTCTGGCTCCGGGGAATGAATTTCAGCATTTCGGCGGGTATCGGCTTTATTGCCTTGTTCGGGGTGGCGGTGCTGAATGGCATCGTAATGATCAGCTATTACCGTCGCCTCCGGGATGAAGGAGAAGCAGACGTAAAGACGCGGATCATCAAAGGCAGCATAGCAAGGCTGCGTCCTGTGCTGGCAACGGCCTCGGTGGCGTCCCTGGGATTTTTCCCGATGGCACTGAGCACGAGCGCCGGTGCGGAAGTGCAGAAGCCGCTGGCTACGGTGGTCATTGGCGGGCTCGTGTCATCTACCTTGTTGACTTTGTTGATCCTGCCTGTATTATATAGCCTTTTTTATATTAAACGCATCAGGCCCCGGAAAATGGGCTCTCTCCCTGTAGTGTTGGTATTACTGTTCTGTGGCGCAGCGGGCAGGTCTTCCGCCCAGGTGAACGCATCCGGGGAAACGGGCAGAGCTTCGCTGACGCTGGATACAGCCAGAGTTTCGCTGGCGTTGGATACGGCCCTGGCGCGGGCATACGCGCGTCATCCCATGATGCGCCAGGGAGATCAGCTGGTACGGCAGCAGGAGGCGCTCTTAGGTACGGCGGCAGTATTCGATCCGCTGAGCTTCAACGGCTCATTCGGGCAGATCAATAGCAGTCAGTTCGACTACAATGTGGGCGTCTCCCAATCTTTTAGGCTGCCGGGCGCCTACCGGGCCGAGCGGGGCCTGCTGCAACAGCATATAAAGGTGGCGCAGGCAGCCCGGGCGGTGACCCGTGGAGAGCTGACGCGCAATGTCCGGGCGGCTTATTTCAGTTGGACCTATGCCTGGCAGCATTATGCGCTGCTGCAGGCGTTGGATAGCACCTGGCGGGATTTTCAGCAGGTAGCCGAAAGGCGTTTCAACGCCGGGGAAACGGGCATCCTGGAGAAGACCAATGCCCGGGCGCAGGGTGCCGAGGTGCAGCTGCAGCTTCGCCAGGCCCGGGCGGATATTGCCGGCAGCATGGCAGAATTGCAGCAATGGATGGCTGGCGCCGACAGCCTGGGAAAGCCGTCAGACTATGAGCCTCTGCCGCCGCTGGCCGCGGGCGACTCGAGCCTGCTGGCGGGTAATCCGTTATTGCAGTACGCCCGTGAGCAGGCGGGTGTGAATGCTGCCGCCGTCCGGGTAGAGAAGGCGAGGGGGCTGCCGTCCTTTGCTATCGGCGCGGCCACCCAAAGCCTGGACCGCATTTCCCCTTACAATATCGTCACGGCGGGCGCTGCTATCCCGCTATTCAACTATGGGGTAAGGGCGAGAGTAAGGGCTGCCAGGATCGGCCGGGAGATGGCGGAGACCGGCACGGAAAGGACGGGCCTGGAGCTGTCAGCCGCCTACCGGGAGCTATGGCAGCAATATATCAAGGCGGCCGGCCAGCTGGACTATTACCGGCAGGAAGGACTACAATATTCGACGCTGATCCTGACAGCGGCTGGTAAAGGCTATCGGGCCGGCAATATCGGCTATGTGGAGTATGTCCAGAATATCAAAGAGGCTATTGCTATCCGGGAGGGCTACCTGCGCACGGTGAATGACTATAACCAGACCATCATCCGGATCAATTATTTACTGAACCGTTAAATGAAAAAAAATGAAAGCAGAATATATCGTTTTCGGAATGCTGATGGCGACGTTGGCCGCCTGTGGCCATCGGCCGGAAAAAAAGGGGAAGGAAGATCGTAAGGATAGTGCAACTGTTGCCGGCGCGGGTATGCGTCGCAGGGAAGCTGCGGCGGTGGAAATCAGGTTGACAGAAATGCAGGTGAAGGCCATCGGTCTGCAAACGGGAAATGTAGAACAACGCAATCTCCGATCTTCCTTGAAGGTGAATGGCAAGCTGGTGCTGCTGCCGCAGAGCCAGGCCCAGGTCAGCAGCTTGTCGGGAGGCATTATAAAATCTATCTGGGTAAAGGAAGGGGATTTTGTAAAACAGGGCTGGGTGTTGGCAACTTTGCAAAATAATGAGTTTGTGCAATGGCAGCAGGACTACCTGGAGAACAAGTCGCAGCTGCATTACCTGGAGGCGGAATACGCCCGCCAGAAAAGCCTGCGCCAGGATAGCATCAACGCAGAGAAGACCTTCCAGCAGGTGGAGAACGAGCTGGGGGTGGCCAGGGCGCGGCAGGCAGGTATCCGGACGAAGCTGCAAATGGCGGGTATCCGGGCGGGGGATCTCAGGCCCGGAGGGATCCGCAGCGAGATCGGGATCGTAGCGCCTATCAGCGGGTATATCCATCATGTAAATGTGACGATAGGGAAATATGCGGATGCCAATGCCGTGCTCTTCGACCTGGTCGACATCCGGTATCTGCACCTCGATCTGACTGTATTCGAGAAAGACGTCCACAAACTGGCGGTAGGACAAAAGGTGCTCTTTACGGATGCAAACGATCCGCTGCATGACCATGCGGCCACCGTATTCAGCCTCGATAAGGCTTTCCAGGATAACCAGCAGGCTATAGTCGCACATGCCAGGATCGGCGAACGAACAGAAACGCTTTTACCGGGTATGTATGTGGAGGCGCGGATCCAGACAGACCGGTACCAGGCGGCGGCGTTGCCGGACGCGGCGATCGTCAGCAGCGGGGACGATCATTTTATCTATATGGAGACCGGTCCCCGTACATATCGCCAGGTTGCCGTGAAGACAGGAGCTACGGACCTTGGATATACGGAGGTCCTCCCGCTGTCCGACCTGCCGAAGGATGCGCGCATCGTGACGAAGGGAGCCTATTATCTTTTATCGGAGGTCACTAAGGGAAATGGGGAAGAGTGAGCCGCCATAACGGCCTGCACACGCCGCCATGCGGATGCAGGAACCTCCAGCGCCAAAGCCGGCTTATAGAGACGGCGACCAACAGCTCGTATTATTGCCTGTTGGGCCGCAGCCAGTCAGTCCCGAATAGGCAGACAATGTACAATTTGTTTTAATGTAATTATCATCGAACATAAGGGTTCCGGTGGCGCTTCGTATATACACATTTCCAGGTTGTAAAGATGTTGATGAAACGTTGGCGTCCGGGCCGCAATAGGTGTCTTTACATTTATTGATCCATGTATTTTGATCTACCGGGGTAGTAAATAATGAGGGATCTATAACTCTAAGCTGAATGTTTCCTGCCTTATCTCTGAATTTTACCACCGGCGCCACGTGATAGCCCCAATATACACAGCAGCTACCTGTATTGGCTGCTAAATTTCCATAAGCAAAAAGTTTATAACAATCATAGGTGTTAGCCATTATTATTTGCCTCATTTTATGCGCCCGGGCATAACACCCATCGGTTGCATATTTAAACGGAATGGAAGGAATAGCACAAGCCTTGAACAGCATGTTTAAAGTTGCCTCGTTGGGAATAACAGGCAATTTTTCTTTCGTGTTGGCCTGTGGGCTTTCTTTCGTGTTGGCCTGTGAGCTTTTTTCAGCGGCTTTATATTCCTGTGTTGCGGCAGCAGAAGCCTGATGAACTTCTGAAATCACACTCGTGCCTTCATATATCGTGACCTTAACCGGAAGATCCTTTTCCAGGGCAGATCTTAGCAGATTCAAATATTCGTTATCCTTTTCTTCGCCCTGGTTTAATTTAAACAATCGTGCAGATTGTAAAAACCCGACTGTTACCTCATTATTCGTACTCTCCACTCTATATGGGGTAAATTCTCCAAGCAGTATGGATTTTTCAGTTTTGACTGTAGGGGAAGACCCTGGCACTGTAGGGGAAGACCCCGGCTTCTCCTTGTTACATGAAATAATGGAGAGGATTGCAAGGCAAGTAATTGCCGTAAGACCTAATAATATTTTTTTCATGGCTATAGCTTTATCGTTTGATTGGCCAAAACCAATATAATGCCAGGATATATACCCCTTTTTCGGTAGAGGCGCCGGCGCAGGAAGAGAAAGTTTACCGAAAACGAGGTATTTCTGCCGGAGAGGCGGCAGTGTACATTTATTTACATAAGGTATAACTATGAAACGTCTTGCTTTGATATCGGTCCTGCTGGCCGGAATACTTACGCTTGCCGGCATCCTGCATTATGCAAACAGGAAGGCGGCGCCTCCGGATGTGGATGCCGGAATAAATGAAGAGAAAGCGTATGAACATGAAGAGCAGGATGGTATCCGGGAAAGGGTGGAGCAGGAGTTCCTGATGATGAGGGATCCCCGGCTGAACTATATTCCTACCGAAAGGCTGGGTAAATATCATGAAGTTGTACAAAGACTGAGGGCCGACCGGCCTAAGGTAGCGGCAGGGAACGGGACCGGCGGGCAGGGGACGCCTACCATCCTCGGAAGCGGCGGGCTCAGCTGGGTCGAGCGAGGGCCCGGAAATATCGGCGGACGGTGCAGGGCTGTGCTGGTCGATGCGTCGGATGTTACGGGCAATACGGTGCTGGTGGGCAGCGTGTCGGGCGGGCTATGGCGCACCACCAATTTTACTAACGTTTCCTCCACCTGGACGCAGGTAAGTTCGGTGCAAGCGAATCTTGCCATTACCTGCCTGGCGCAGGATCCCCTCAACCCTTCGGTGCTTTATGCCGGAACGGGGGAAGGGTTCAGTAATTTTGATGCGGTACGTGGCATGGGCATCTATAAAAGTACGGACGGAGGTCTTACCTGGACCCTTCTTCCTTTTACTACCACAGGAGGCACGGGTCAGTATAATTTTTCATATGTGCAAAAAATACAGGTATATGCGAACGGGGATGTATATGCGGCTACGGGCAGCACTACCGCCTGTTATGCCGGGGGCATCTTCAGGTCCTCCGACGGGGGGAATACCTGGACGGTAGTGTTTGGGGGGACAAACGGGGACTGCCAGCTCGCATATACGTATTATGGGTATGATATTGCATTCTCCGCCGCCGGGGATATTTATACTACCCTTACGGTCCCGGATCTTTCTACCGCTCCACTTTTCTTTCCCATAGGAAAGGTCTATAAATCAACTGCGGGGCCTACCGTCGGGAATGCAGGGACATGGACGGATATCACCCCTGCCATCGCCCCCGGTGTGATTTGGTCGCGGATATCCCTGGCCTGTTCGCGGGGGAACAACAACCGGGTGTTCGCATTTATATCCGGCGGCTTCAATGGTGTCAGCCTGCGGCGTACCGATGATGGCGGGGCCAGCTGGACGAATATAGACAGCAATACGCCGTGGTGTGACGGCGGCGGCCTTGACGGAACCGATTTTACGAGGGGTCAATCCATTTATGATCTTACCATCGCCGTCGATCCGTCCAATGATGATATTGTCTATGCCGGCGGAGTGGACGTCATGAAGAGGGTCAACGGCGGAGCTGCCTGGTTCCAGCTGACGGAATGGGCCTATCCCAACTGCTCCAACCTGCCCTTTGTGCATGCGGACATCCATAACCTGCTATTTCCTTCGACCTCTTCTTCCAATTTCATTATCGCCTGCGACGGGGGAATTTATTATACTTCTGATGGGGGCAGCTCCTTTCAACCCAAGATCGAAGGATTGAATGTGACACAGTACTACGCAGGAGCGCTGCACCCTGCCGCCGGCTCCGACTATATGCTGGCAGGGGCCCAGGATAATGGCAGTCATATTTTTAAAAATCCAGGAATAAATGATGTTAGCTCGGCATATGGCGGGGACGGGGGCTATTGCTTTATCGATCAGCTGGACCCCACCTTCCAGGTGGTCAGCTATACGTTTGCGAAATATTTTATCTCGCGGGATGGAGGCGCGAACTTTAATATCGCTTCCGTTTCTGCCGGTGGGCAATTTATCAATCCGACCGATTACGACAATGCCGGTAAGCGTCTGTACTGCAGCAGCGCGTTGCAATATCTGAAAAGGATCGACAGTATTGCGAACGGGCGGCCAACGGCAACGGATATCCTACTGACTTCCAATAGCAGCATGTTCGTTTCGGCTGTCAAGGTAGATCCCAATACGGCGGATAATGTATGGGTCGCCGGTTCCGCCTCTGACGCTTCGCCCCCGGAGCTATACCTGGTAAAGGGCGCTTCGACGGGGTCCCCGGTGGTCACGCAGGTGGGCCAGTCTACCCTTGGCCTGGCGGCGGGATCTTATCTTTCGAGCATCGATGTGGAGAAGGGCAACTCTTCGCACCTGGTGGTAGCGGTCTCGAACTATGGGGTCTCCAGCGTCTGGGAGTCCACCGATGGGGGAGCCAACTGGACTTCGCTGGACAATAATGGGGTCAATCTGCCGGATATGCCGGTGTGGTGGGCGCTGATCGTTCCATCCGCGGCCAATGTCAATACGGGGGGACCCGACGGCGGCATCCTGCTGGCGACGGAGATGGGGATATGGTCGGCCTCTTCCAGCAATGGGGCAAATACGGTCTGGACGGAGAACTCGGCGGTGATGGGCAATGTCAGCACGCGGATGCTCAGCTATCGTCCGGCCGACAGGACCGTGATGGCAACTACGCACGGGCGAGGGGTCTTCACGGCTTCGCTGTCGGGGGCAGCCCTGCCGCTGAACTTCCTGAGCTTTACGGGAGCTGTGGGCGCGACGGGCAATGATCTTAGCTGGTCGGTGGCCAATGAGTACAATAACAAGGGCTTTACGGTGGAAAGAAGCTATGCTTATTCGACCGGTTTTTTGGATATAGGCTTTGTACCGGCGGCTTTATCCGGGTTCCGGGAGACCGGCAGCTATTCGTTCACCGACCGTCAGGCGGATGCGGGGAAGAGCGTCGTTTCATACCGGCTGAGGCAGACAGACCTCGACGGCCGGTCGATGTATTCGAACATTGTCACGCTGCGCAGGGAGGCTTCCACGGCGATGGTGCAATATATGGCAGCAGCCGGTAATTCACTTTATATCAAGATGGGCGGTGCGACCGGCGGGTCGATGCGTCTGCAGGTGTTTGATGCGGGTGGCCGGCTGGTGATGGGCAGTGTTATCGCCGGGCAGTCGCAGTCGATAGATATAGGCCGGCTGGCTGCCGGTGTTTATATCCTGAAGCTGACCGGCGATGACGGGAGGCAGTTCTCCCGCGAATTCAGGAAGTAGGGGATTAATCCCGGTCCAATGCAGAGTTGTTAATACCGACAAATAGGTATTGCCTTTGCAATGGTAAGGTACTAGGTTAGCATATAATGAAGAACAAAAACCTATCCCGATGTTTTGCTGCCGTTGCCTTGCTGACAGTATTGCTGACATCCTGTAGGAAGAATAGTGAAGTGTCGCCGGATATACCGTACTTTTCCGAGGATACAGCGGGAGACAATGTATTAAATAATACCATCGTTACGTACCGCATTTATAAAGATAAACTTTATCCTTACATGTCGTATAGCCCATCAGAGGGTTTTGATGGATCCCAGTGGGCTGCCGAGCAGAAAAATAGGGAAAAGCATGAAAAGATCTTCCAGGTCTTTGCCGATGTCATACCTGCAACATACAGGCAGGAGATAAAATATTTTTCTATCAAACCAGGAGCCATTGCCAGCATGGGGCCGCATAAGAAAAACTCTTTGGAACCATTTATGTTAACAGTAATGCCATCCTTATTGGACTTTCAGGATAAGGTCCCTGCATTTACAGTTACGGAGAACCTTGACAATACCCTGGGCTATGACATGCTACATTATTCGATGATCCATGAGTTCGGGCATTATCTCACCATGAACAGCAGCCAGGCAGAAAGCTATAACGTGTACAAGCCCGGTTCGCTCATCCAAGGCATAATGGATATAACGTGGCTTAAAATGACGGAAGATCAAAAGAAATGCATGTTTGATAAATATGAAGGGACAGGGAAATTAAACTTGTTTCCCTGCGTGCCTCCGGGAGAGTTTGTGTCGGGGTACGCAGGAAGTAATTACTCCGAGGATGCCGCTGAAACATTTGCTCATTTTGTTTTGCTGGATACCAGGCCGGAACCGGGAACGCAGGCAGATGATAAGATCTTATTATTTTACCGGGACCCGAAAATGATAAAAATAAGAGAAGCTATCCGGGCTAACCTTAAAAGAATGAATATTGTTCCCCGGCAACCTAACATCCCCGGTCCAAGCATATAAATAGAGATTAAGTTGAAAGTGCTGCCCTTCTTTAGCCTATTAACGATGATCGTTGCTGCCTGTAGCGAACGGTCTATTCCTATTCATCATTATTTATACTTATCTGCCGGCGATGTGCCGAAGGCCATCCCTCTGCTCAAACGGCCGGAAGTAGAAGGATTACAAGTCGTTTATAACTGGAACAGTTTGGAGAGGTTTAAGGGCCGATATGATTTTTCGGAAATCGAACAGGCATTGTCTTATCTCGAGCCATTACACAAAAGGCTTTTTATCCAGATCCAGGACCGATTTTTTAGCCCTGATGCCAGGAATGTCCCCTCTTATTTGCTGAATGAAGCAGTGTACAAGGGTGGTATCGTTCCTCAGAAAGATAACGCAGGGCCAACTCAGCCGGAGGGGATCGGGTGGGTAGCCCAGCAATGGAATCCAGCTGTCCGGGAAAGGTATCAGCGGCTGATCCAGGCGCTGGCTGCGGCTTTTGATGGTAGAGTTTTTGGCATCAATCTGCCGGAAACATCCGCAGATATCGATATGAAACAAGATAGTACAGGCTTTGATTATGACAAGTACTTTAAGGCGGAAATGGAGAATATAGAATTTACCAGGAAAGTCTTTAAAAAATCATACGTTGTACAATATGTCAACTTCTTTCTTTACAAAGGCCGGTTACCGCTGGTTGCCATGGCCGTGCAGGAGCCGACCCTGACTTACATAAACCCCGAAACGGGGAAACCATTCACCCGGGATGAATTTATATCCTTTGCAGAAAGTTATCTTGGTGTAAATATTATTTTCTGGAGCCTGTCGGCTTCCTGGTTACAGCTGCCCATGACCCATTAAATGCGGAAGCATTCCTTTTGTTTGGCACACGGGTAAACTCGCTTTTCATAGGACCGGTGCAATAATGTTATTGTATTAGTAAGAATGAGGGCGTCCCGATAACGGGGCGCCTTTTTTTATGGTGCTGTTCCCGCGCTGCATGAACGATCTATAGCCTGCTACCGAAAAAGCGGTATTTATCAAAGGCCGGCTGAGGGCTAAGTTTGTATCTCAAAGTAAGGAATTCAGTAAGGAACTCAAGCAAGGCTCTGTTTAAGAAAGGCATTTTTGTAAAAGACAACGACAGGCTGATTCTAAGGGGTTTAAGAAGGAGTATCTCTATACTCCTTCCTTTTTAACATCCCTAATCCAGCCGAAAGAATTTCTGCATAAAATATCATACAAAATAAAAAACAAATGCTTAAGAGAAACCTTCATCGTTTCCCCGTATTGATCTTCTGTGCGGCGTCCCTGCTACAGGCGACCGTTTCCAGAGGCCAATCTGCCGACGGCAGCAATTGGGCAGGGGATTCGGCGGCTATTCCCGCAAAAAGATCGGAACAACTGAAAGAATTCGAGAACAATACCTATCCTTTTCCGCCAAAGCCGCGTGACAGGTGGGAACTGGGAGTGAAAGGAGGATTGCCTTTGGCCGGATCGGACGTGCGGTACTGGGGGCCGACCGGCGGCTTTGGCGTTCACCTGCGCAAGTCGCTGGGCTATATCTTCTCGATAAGGGCCGAATTTGACTGGCTGCGGATGAAGGGATTGAACTGGCAGCCTTCCCAGTCCTGGCAAAAGAATCCTGTACTTTCCTCTTATTATACGCCCGGCCAGTACGTGTTCTATAACTACCAGACTACAGTACACGAGCTATCCATCCAGGGAGTGGCTTCGCTCACCAATATCGCCTTTAACAGGCGTAAGAGCTCGGTAAATATCTATGTTTTCGGGGGCGTTGCTGCCATGACCTACAGCACTTTCTATAAGGTGCTGGACAATAACGGCAAGCCTTATGACTATAGCGGCATCATGGCCCAATTCAGCGGCCAGTTCGACTACCAGCATCGTAAGGACATCCTCAAGGCTGAACAGCCGTTTCAGCCTGTCTTTGGAAGATAAGTTCACCTCTCCGAAAACGGACTTGCTGGACGGTCAGCAATGGCAGGAGACCGGCAGTCCATTCAATCGCAGCAGCATTGCCCAGACAAGGGATTATGACTCCTATCATTTTGTTTCCCTGGGCATCAACTATTCCATCGGCAGGGCCAGTCGCACGGTCGAGCCGCTCTGGTGGAGGAATCCCCCCGACTATGCCTACGGCGAGCTGAATGCGCCCCATCATATGAAGCTGCCCAAACCTGTGCTGGATGATACCGACGGCGACGGAGTGCCTGACCAGTTAGATAAGGAACCCCATACTCCAGCCGGCTGCCCTGTGGACAGTCACGGGGTGAGCCGCGACACCGACGGCGACGGAGTGCCGGATTGCGTCGATAAGGAACTTATCACCCCAACGCGGTGTCAACCGGTGGATGCCAGCGGCGTAGGAAAATGTCCCGAACCGGATTGTTGCAAGGAGATCGCGACATTGAAGGACCGGCTGGCTAATGGGGGCGGTGGATCCTCATCGGGGGTGGCCATCGAAAATATGCCGAGCATTACCTTCAAAGGCGGTTCGACGACGCTGAGCTCGCAGGACAAGACATTTCTCGACGAGACAGCGAAAAAAATGCGGGAAAACCCAGGCCGTAAGGTGGCTGTCATTGGCTACGGGGGATCCAGCAAACTGGCGCAGCAGACCAGCTGGGACCGGGTCAATACGGTGATCAACTACCTGATCGAAAAAGAAGGGATCAGCCCCGACCGCTTCATATTCCGCTATGGCCAGAGCGGAGGGGAAGAGAATACTATAGATTTCATTGACGCTACGGGAGAGCAGGGACCGAATACTTTACCTGCTCCGCATCCTGCGCTGCGCAAAAGGTCGCACAAACAATAGTGTATCATGGCGAAGAATTGGATTTGGATTATCACGCCAAGTTTCAAAGGTACAGAGCCCCTCATGTCTATGAGGGGCTCTTTTACATAATAAAACTGTATCACGGCATTGGAGATTAGTGCTGCAATAAATAATGTGGTTTTTGGGTATATTAGTGTCATTTTCATTCGATTGCATATTAAATGTAGAGATAATACTACATCGGAAAAGAAATAAACAATATTAATTTTGTGTTACTCCTTTTCCCCTTACACCGCTTCCTTACAAATGGAATGCATGCTCACATTTTGTAACAGCCGGCTGGCCTTGTAACCGTAGAAAGGCTGAGAAGCACTATTCTATCACCAAACCAATTCATGATGAAAGCAGATCATTTGATCTTAGTTGGAATTATTGAAGACGACAGCTGCTATGCCAAAACACTGAAAAGCACTCTTCAATTACTGCCTGACCTGTCTATAACGGGAACATGGCGTAACGCCGAAACGGCATTCCGGGAAATACAGCACCAGCTGCCCGATATTTTGCTGATGGATACGGAATTGCCGCGCGGCAACGGCATAGATTGTATCCGGAAGCTGAAAATGATGGCTCCGGACCTGAAGATACTGGTCATGACCGGTGTCGACGAGGACGAAGACGTATTCGATGCCTTGAAGGCAGGAGCTTCCGGCTACCTGCTGAAAGAAGATGGAATAGCCATATTGATAAAGAGCATCCGTGATCTTGAAGCCGGCGGATCGCCCATGAGCGGGCGAATAACCAGGAAGCTGGTTGACTTTTTTAACAACCTGGAAGCCGTTCGCGACGGGTACAGCGAGGCGCTGACAAGAAGGGAACAGGAAGTGCTGACCCTCCTGGCGGAAGGCAAGATGTATAAGGAAATTTCGGCAAGGCTTGGCATAGCCATGGAGACGACCAAAAAACATATCCGTAATATCTATGCGAAGCTGAAGGTGCAGAACAGAACTGAAGCCATCAATAAATGGCGTTTGACCTTATCGCAATACACGCCTGCAATGGCGTCGTAAGCAACGATGGAATACCGAAAACGGGGTATTGGGCGTATTATGCATGCCCTCTACATTTGTTCCTACAATCTATGAATAACATTCAATTCAATTCAATTCTTATGAAAGCAAAAATGATGACGGTTATACTGGTAGTCGGAACCCTGGTCGGAGCGCAAGCTCAAAAGAATTCCTTATTGGTATATGGTAACGCAGGATATACCAGTACGAATGCAGAAAATTATGCCAGCGCATATTCTTTCAGACCGGGTATCGGCTACCAGTTTGCCGATCATCTCACTGCCGGGGTGAATGTCGGCGCATGGGGAAGCAAAACGGAGGAGGGCACGACGGGTTTGGGTTTGTACAGCCGGACGCATAATTTCGAGGTTGGTCCATTCTTCAGATATACACAACCGTTGGGAAGTATCTTTGCGGTGTATGGGCAGTGCGACGTCAACTATCAGCACGCTACGACGAAAAATGACGTCACTCAAATGACCACGACGCAGAACGGCTTTATAAGCCGTGTCTGGCCAGCTGTGGGCGTCAACCTTAAAAACGGGTTTGCTCTCAATTTCAAGTTCGGGGAGATAAGCTATGCCTATGGTAAGACAAAGGGGGGCGGTAGCAGTAACGTTTTCCTGGCCGATTTCAATTGGACGACCGGTTTCCAGTTTGGCATCTCCAAAAATTTTTCCTTCCAAAGAAAAAGTTAGGCTTAAACCGGACGGAGTCCAGTGAGTATATAACCTAGGGCCGCTCCGGTGGAGTGGGCCGAAGGTTATTCAATGCTCAAACTGCCGAAAATTAGGTATTTTTTGATGTATGAAATAGCTGTTCTTTACAAAAAGAGAAAGGATGGATGGCGGTCAAAATCTCATACTGAAAGGCCATAGGAGACAATATAGATCCGGCTCCGCTGGTATGGCCAGGAAAGCCGGGTATAATGAAAAACAGATCGAGCAATACCTTAATTTTTTTATCCATCCAGGCTGCCGTGCGCTATTCATTTATCGACATCATGACCGGCTGGCTGCTGCAGGTACGGTCGATCCCGGCCAAGAGGATAAGGGCGGACCGCAAGTGGAGTTTTGGCAGAGCCTGAAAGATATTCCCGCCGGCCAGGGATACGACCTCATTATATTAGAGCATTTATTAAGCAGGAGTGAAGATATACAGGCATTACTGAAGAAGATCAGGCCGTTGGCAGGCGCCTCCACTCTTTTTATTTCCACGGAATACAATCTGCTATGGAATTCGGTTCTGCGTTGTGTCGGATGGCTGAGCGGGAGAAGAACAGCTGCAATGTCCAACTGGCTATCCCATCATGATGTAAAGAACATCTGCCAACTGGAAGGGATGGAAGTATTTCGGCATACCCGCAAAACATTGGTTCCCTGTTTCATTCCCCTGGTAAGCCATTTTTTCAATAAGATAATCGGCAACCTTCCGCTGTTCAACCACCTGTGCATTAATCATTTTTATTTTATACGTTTTCTTCCCAACGAGATCAAGGCCGAAGAAACCGGGTATTCAGTCAGCATTATCATACCTGCCCGCAACGAAGGCGGCAACATTGAAACGGTCCTGAACAGGATACAGGCGTTCGGCAGGGATCAGGAGATCATTTTCGTCGAAGGAAATTCCCTGGATGATACCTGGCAACAGGTGCTGCGTGTCAAGGAAAAATATAAGGACAGGCGTATCCTGGCATTACAGCAAACCGGTCAGGGGAAGGCCAATGCTGTGCAGGAGGCATTCCGGCAGGCGTCGGGTGATATCTTAATGATATTGGATGCCGACATATCGGTATGTCCTGAAGACCTAGGCCGGTTCTATGAAGCGCTGACCGCCCGGAGAGGGGATTTTATCAATGGCTGCAGGCTGGTGTACAAAATGGAGGAGAATGCCATGAGAGGATTCAACCTCATTGGCAATAAGCTATTTTCGATCCTTTTCTCCTGGTTGTTGCAACAACCGATAAAAGATACCTTATGCGGTACCAAAGTCATGTTCAGAAAGGACTATCTGGCTTTGGAAAAGAACCGGTCCTATTTTGGTGATTTTGATCCTTTCGGGGATTTCGATCTGCTGTTCGGAGCTTACAAATTAGGATTGAAGATCGTGGACCTTCCTGTGACCTATAGGGCACGGACATATGGAAAGACTAATATTTCACGATGGAAACAGGGTTGGGTGCTGTTAAAAATGTGGTTGTTCGCTGTGAATAAAATCATGTTCAACCCATGAAAAAACTGAATATGCGCCTTGTCCTGCCGATTGCAGGATTGCTCTTTTGCTGTGTACTCCTTGCCCTGCTGTTCGATGTGAAGATAACGGATGGCGGGGACGATTGCTCTTACGTTCAATCGGCTTTTTACTTTCTGAAAAATGGCAGTCTGCCTGGTTACCAGGGACCCTTATACCCGGTCGTGCTAAGTCCGGTGATCCGGATCTGGGGTCTGAACATCGTCCTGCTGAAGCTTACCTCCGCAGTATTCCTGCTGGCTTTCCTGGCTATTTTTTACCGGCTTTACCAAAACGCCGCCTGGACTGCCGGGTTGCTCCTGGTCTTCTTTTTTTGTATCGTCAATTCACATTTGCTGTTTTTTGGATACCAATTGTATTCGGAGGCCTTCTTCCTTTTGGTGCTGGTGCTGACCATTTTTTATTTTGACCGGCATTTCATAGCCGCCAGGCCAGGGGGCTCCGTTATGCAAATATGGGGAGCACAGGCTATCCTGTCCCTGTTGCTGCTGGCCTGCTTTTTGACGAGGACGGCAGGCATCTTTTGCGTGATGGCGGTATTCCTTTATTTTCTGCTGTACGGGCAGTGGCGGCACCTGTATAGGTTCATCCTCATCCTGATCGTGGTTTTCGCAGCCTGGCTGCTGTTAAAGAAGATGATCTGGCCGGCAGCCGAGGGTCTGCATTTTAAAACCCAACTGACGGACCTCCTTCAAAAGGATTATTATACCCCGTCAAAAGGTCGTGAAGATCTTCCGGGGATGCTGCAACGTTTTTGGGACAACAGTAAGCAGTATCTGTCGTTTCGGTTCCTCGACATTCTCGGTCTTGTAAGCGACCCGGAATTCCATGGGAACGTACTGCTGACCCTCCTGTTCTACGGGGTGTCCGGCCTCCTGCTCTGGTATTATTATCGTCGTAACCGGTTGCTTTTTTTTACATGCCTGGTGATCCTTTCGGGTTGTGTTGTTTCTTTCCTGGCCTTGCAGGTTAATTGGAACCAGGAGCGGATCGTTGTCATCTATGTACCGTTCATACTGATAACCCTTACCGTGGCCCTGGAAAAATGGCGGATTGGAGAAATATATGCAGGAAAAATAGTAGCAAGCCTGTTTGTCGGGCTGGTCTGCGTGATCGATCTGAAAAACACGTTTGAAAAGATCGCTGAGCATCAGCCGGAAAGGATAGAGAATGCGTCAGGCGATCTGCTATACGGTTATATGCCGGATATGCGCAATTACCTGGAAGCAGCCCAGTGGTGTGGCAGGAATATCTCCCATGATTCGGCAATTGCCTGCAGGAAACCGTCCATTGCTTTTGTTTTTTCGCAGACACCTACTTTCGGCATATATGCTGTACCGGTCATTCCGGAGCAGGCGTTGACAGACAGCTGCCGGACCGATTTCCTGGTGCCCATCCTGGTTGATGATCCTGTCACGCTGAAAAAGAATCAGGATTTTGCCTTCAATTCGCTGTTCAATCGTTTCCTTTACGCCGTTGTCGTTTCTGAGAATAATAGCCGGCGCAGGACGGGATTGGTATACAGGATCCCTGCTCAACTAAAGGACAGCTTCCTGGCAATGGCGCGAACCTATTCCCTCCCGCCCTTTGCCGGTCTGTCTGCCATATCCGGCTATTTGAGATCAGGAGGCTATTCCTGGTCTATTTACCAGGTAGATGAGATGAAGGACATTCTTCAGCGAAACCATGTATCCCATATCATTCTGGCCAGTTTGAGGTTGAATCCTTCGGAGAATACTGGAGATTATCTCAATACTGTGCATCGTTATGTCCTTTATGTCGGGCTGAAATATCCGGAAATGTTTACACCGGTAATGAAGATCGGCGCCACAGAACCGGCAACTATTTTCCATATCAATTACCCGGGCAGGCCGGGCCCCGGAAAGTAGGAGCAGGGTATGATTATTTGATTTCCCATCGCAAAAACAGCTGCCCGTTAATTGGACGGATATTATTAGCCGGGTTGGCTGAAATGTTGGTAAAGGGAACATAAATGTCCACACCTGCCCGAAATTTCTTTATCTTATAGGAGAGTTCTAATTTTCCCGCGAAGATGCTGCTTTTGATATACTGCCAGTCAGCTGCTGATCGGGTAATTCCATATAATGAATCAGATAATAACTTATTATCTGTCGTACGGGCGGTCTGCATACTTAATAATGCTTTCCCATATGAACTAAAATTCAACCCTGCTCCTACACTCCATTTTTCGTTGAAATTGTAATTGTATTGAATGGTTACGCCCAGGCCGCTCGTTTTCAGCAGCCGGGTATTTCTTGTGACAAGGGTTGAGTCTTGTGTGGATAACGGGCCGGTTTGAGAAGAGAGTACCTTCTTGCCCGTAAAAAATTGCCGGTTAGGGTTGATTTGCAGTTGAATTTGATGATGTTTGTTTTTCCCCAGGGTTTTGCTCAAATATAATTCCGGAATTAAAAGGTTATAGGGTTTTGAATTACCGTCGGTGCCTGTAAAATAACCGGATACCCCTTGAAGAGGTAATGGAACATTCCATTGCAGTCCATAGCCGAATCCCGTCAGTTTATTTTTCCGGCTGGCTGTATTTTTTACAGATGCCGAATCCTTATGGGAAGGCTTAATCGATTTTGAGATGTTATTTACTGTGATCCTGTGAAGCGAGTCAACTTCACCTGCGGATCCTGCCAGAATAACTATTGATGATTTGATTTTTGATTGCTGTAGTGAGGCATGGCCGGTTTTCAGTAGCGAGGCATGGCCGGTTTTCCAGTGTATTGGTTCTGAACGGTAGGTTAAAGAAATAGTTTCGCTATAGGTGTGATTTTTTCTATTAACGCGGGGCTGGGTGTTCCTGCTTTGGTCGTTGCTACTGTTTTGGGTTTGCCCGGCTGAAACAAGGCCTTGACTATCTTGCCCGGGTTGTATATATTGAGTGTCTTGCCCGTGGGATAGACTACTATTTTTATTGTGATCGTAAGGTGTATTCGAGCGGGGGTTGACAGGTTTCTTATTTTTTGGTGCTGTATGAACGGAGGCCGGGTTTTTTTCGGACTGTTGCTTACTGCTGATAATACGGATGAGAATACCGGCGGTAAACAAAAGGAGTATCCCATATTTCCATAAACCGGTGTATGCTTTTGGGGGTGGGGGAGGATATCCGGTTGAACTATTGTCATCCAGCAGGGTGAGCATGGAAGCCCATGCCTCATTTGCAGGAACATCCGGCCGAGGATAAGTATTCTTCAGTTCGCTGTTAATATGTAAATCTTTATCATTCACTTTTATTTGAATTTGGTTGAAGAATAGTTCTCAGCCTTTTCCTGCTTTCATTCAAATGCCATTTTACCGTCCCCTCTTTCATATCGAGCGAAGCTGATATTTCTTTAATGGGAGATCCTTCCAGATAATACAGGCTGCAAATGGCGCGGGTAGTGGAGGGGAGCTTTCCAAGCAGTAAATAAATATCGTTCCATTGTTTTTCCTCAAAGGGGTTAAATAATGCCGTATCATGAAAATTTTCCAGGGATTCAAAGGACGATTCTGTTTTTTTGTCTCTTATTTGTGTTAAGGCGGCATACTTTACTACTGTATATGCCCAGTTAAAAAAGGTTCCCTTACTCCCGTCATATTGTTCGACATTTTTGAAAACTTTTAGCATTCCGCTGTTTAATGCAGTCAGGATGTCGTGGTTATCTTCGAAAAATGTTTTGCATAAAGAGAATAGAGCCGGATAAAACAGGCGGTACAATTTTTCCTGGCTCAGCCGATCTTGCTTTTTACAGCCCTCAATTATATGGCTAATATCGTTCAATCTTAAATAAGGAGCCGTCTTGATCGAATCAAAAACGGCTCCTGGAATATTTAGTTATTAAAATGCATTACAAGCTGGTTGGAGAAATTGTAACTCCGGTTGTATATGGCCAGCTAATCGTATAGCTATTACCGGTTTTTACAATTGTACCCGAATATGCCTTTCCACTTACATTTATTGTCAGTGTGCTGCTGGCCATTGAAATTGGGTATAAGTTGCTAAACCCGCCGGAAGGTACTGTTCCCAGTGTACAGCTGTTGGGTACAGATACTCCGGAGTAATTTATTGTGTAGCCGTTGGCGTCTGCCGAGATTGCTGCAAGCAGGGAATTGTCCGTGCAGGGATAGCTGTTTACCGTTTGCGCCGAAAAAATTAATCCCGATACAGCTCCTGAATCGACCCTCGATGCTTTTATTTTGATCTGGTCTCCGGATGAGAAAGGCACCGTAGTTGCCTTGGCCGCTCCCAGGATATAGACTGAATCGTTGACTGAAACGATAGCGCTTGTTATAATGGCGCCGTCAGCAGCGGTAATGGTGTAGTTCCCTTTTGCGCCAAATGATATCGCGGCGTGGTTGCCGGTTGCGTTGATGATTGAATTGGTGCTTGGGCTTACACTCCAGGTGACGGTCTTGACGGAATCCGGTGACAAGGTAAACTGAACGGGTTCGCCTATTTTAACGCCGCTGGTTTTAGAAACAGCCAGCGATGCCTTTTCTGAAGAATTTGAATCCTTTTTGCATGCTCCGATCCAGACGGTTAACAGTAAACATATGGCCGGCATCAATAATTTTTTCATAAATGTTTTTTTAAAATTTTTAAGAGATAAATAAGTTGTCTGTGTATATAAACTACAGCCGGTATTAAAAAGGTTAGGTTTTTATTATGTTTTTTTTGGCAGGCAGAGAGATGAGAAATGGAGGAAGGCGGTCGATGGTTTGGCTCAAACGTAAGAATTAGCTGAAGGACATTCTATAACTATTTTTCGGTATATACCCCGGATCAATGCGAGCGAAAATTTTATTGGGGTGAAGATTAAACTTAGCCGGGCACAATTGAAGCGGAGAAAATATATCCATGACACATAATTGCAGAGAGGGAATCTACTTTAGCGGAATACAAAAAAAGCAAAAAATATGACTTTAGAAATCTCCAATCCGACCATGTCTTCTGCCCGAATATTAGAAGTTATAGAGGGCTATTGGCTTTCATGCAGCACATATGTTGCAGCAAGGCTTAACATAGCCGATATACTTAACCAAGGATCAAAATCTATCGAGGAAATAGCTGCCCTTACAGACTGCCACCCCGATTCTTTATACCGGCTGTTAAGGCTTCTATCCGGGGAAGGAATATTTGAAGAAACAATCCCATACACTTTTGCTCTCAACCCAGCGGCCACTGCTTTACTGACAGGGGAAAGGGGAAGTATCAAGCCCTTTTTACTGGCAATATTAGGTGAGCATTCCAATGCCTGGGGAAATTTATACTACAGTGTAAAAACCGGTAAGACAGCGTTTGACCACTTTTATGGAATGAATCTATGGGAGTACTATGAAAAGCATCCTGATGAAGGCCGGAACTTCATGGATGCTATGACAGGTATGGCACAATATGTAGATAAGGCTATTACAAGCGGGTATGACTTCTCTCCATTTAAAAGTATTGTGGATATAGGAGGAGGAAACGGCGCGCTATTGTCTGCTATATTGAATGCTACGCCCGGATTAAGGGGTATTGTATTCGATGTCCCATATGTAATAGAAAGGACTGTCCGCATAATTGAATCCAATGGGTTGACGGAAAGATGTGAGGCTGTGGCGGGAAACTTCTTTGAATCAGTTCCCGGGGGCGTCGATGGTTATATAATGAAGTTTATTATACACGATTGGCATGATGAGGATGCCATCAGATTGCTGAGCAATTGCTGTAAAGCAATGAAAAAGGGGAGTAAGCTGCTCGTGGTAGATGCCGAAATTTCAGGGCTAAACACTCCTCACCCCGGGAAAATGATGGATGTTAATATGTTGGTTGCTACGGGTGGTAAAGAAAGAACTGAGGACGAATTCAGAGACCTGTTTGAGAAAGCCGGGCTAAAATTCAACCGGGTAATTAATCTTTCTATTCCGGATGTGAGCATAGTGGAGGGGGAAAAAGAATAGCTATAAATTTTGTATATGCTGAAGAAGAAGGTATTTGCTGTTATAGGGTGTGGGCTGGGAGGTGCTACTATGGCGGCTTTATTGCAAAAACATGGATACTCTGTAAAGGTTTTTGAACAGGCAAAGACATTTAGCCCTATCGGGGCAGGTATTCATATAACTCCCAATGCGATGAAAGTAATTCGTCACCTTGGGCTGGAACTGGATCTGTTGAACCTGGCGTATTGTCCTTCAGCGTTTACAAGCCGTGATTGGGATACAGGTAATATATTATTTCGTTTGCCATTGGGCGGAGATGTCAGGGATATGTATGATGCCTCATATATTACTGTTCATCGTAGGAACTTTCACAAAGTATTGATTTCGGCAATAAAGCCCGAAGCGATTCACTTTGGAAAAAGATTGATAGACCTCAGCCAGTCAGCGGACGGCGTCAGACTTTTTTTTGAAGATGGTTCTCAATTCAATGCGGATTTCCTGATCGGCGCTGATGGGCTTTCATCGGTCGTAAGGCAGATCCTGGTTGGTGCGTGTCCCCCAATATTTTCAGGGCAAGTTGCTTTCAGGTCCATAATACCGGCCAACCAGCTAAAGACGAAGCCACTGGACGATCTGACAAAATGGTGGGCACCTGATCGTTTTATAATTACTTATTATCTCACGCGGTCGAAGGACCTGTTTTATTTTGTCGCCGGATTTCCCGCGGGTAGCTGGGAGAGCCAGGAGTCGTCTTTACCGGGTGAGTTTCATGAGCTGATTAAGGGTTTCAAAGGATTTCATCCTGCAGTGCAGGATATATTACAATGCAGCACACAACAAAGGTTGTGGCCAATATTTGAACGGCCATCTTTATCAGTGTGGCATGAGAAGAGAGTTGTTTTATTAGGAGATGCATGTCATCCAATGCGTCCCCATATGGTACAAGGTGCAGCAATGGCAATTGAAGATGCTGCAATTTTGATCCGTTGCCTGGAAATGGCTGCCGGGGATGACTGGGAAGCAGCTTTTAAAAACTATTATACTACGCGGATCCGGCGTACAACTTCAATGCAAACGCAGTCAGCACAGAATGACTGGTTAAAATATCCAATGGACCCGGCATGGATCTTTTCTTATGATGCATTAAAAGAGCCGATCATTCCGGCTGCGTAGTAAATAATATAAGATTAACGTAAAATTATGTACTTACCTGAATTAAATAAATTACGCCTGGAACAGGATGATATTGATCGTGAAATTGTACAGGTGCTTGCGAAGCGGTACGAGATGCGTAAAAAGATCAGCGCTATTCGCATAAAAAATAACTTGCCGACAATTGATACCTCACGCCGTGATCTTGTTTTAAAGCAGGCTGAGAAATATGCCTCGCTTTACCATGCTCCCCCGAAAATGGTAGTTGATATTTTTGCAAGTTTAATTGATTGGTCACATCGATGGGATATTGAGTGGCGTGAGAGAGATTAAAGACACAGGTAAAAAGATGCCTCGATGTAGCCGTTCTGACTGGGGCTTTCCCTTTTGAATGAAGGGGAGTAGTATTGCTTTGCTATATTAATAACTATAAAACAAAATCCAATGTACTCAAGATCGTCGTCTGAAGGCTTTATTGCTGAACCTCACAAACTATTGTTAACACATGAAGACATGCACAAATTGCTGTTTGAGTTTAATGAAACACAGTGGCAATATCCCGGGCAGGAAACCCTGGTTTCCCTTTTCGCCAGACAGGCAGCCCGTTATCCGCAGAATGTTGCAGTGCGGTACCTGCACGAAGAACTCAGCTACCTGGAACTCGATCAAAAAAGCAGCCAGCTGGCGCATTACCTTATTGCCAGGGGTATCAAGCCCGGTATGCTTGTACCCATTTGGCTGAACAGGTCTGTGGAATGGCTTGTTGCCGTTATCGGCATTGTAAAAACAGGTGCGGCTTATGTTCCAATCGATCCTGCCTACCCGGTAAAACGGGCGGCTTATATAATCGATGACACAGGTGCGCCGATAGTCATTACCAGCAAATCCTGTGGTATGCAGCTGGACAATGGGGAAAATACAGAACTGTTTTACATCGAGCAATTATCTTCCTTAAGCGGTCTGCCGGTTTATCAGCCGGATGTTGCCGTTGCTCCTGATGACCTGGCTTATATCATTTACACTTCCGGTTCTACAGGAAAACCCAAGGGTGTAATGGTTAGCCATCAGAGCATTCAACACCTGGTCACCTGGCATAACACCAAATTTGATGTACGCGCATCAAGCCGCTTATCGCTGGTGGCGGGACTGGCATTTGATATATCGGTATGGGAGACCTGGTCGGCATTAACAGCCGGGGCTTCCCTGTACATTGCCACTGACGAAGACCGGACCGGTTCCGTTGCCTTATTGGAATATTTTTGCCGGAACCAGATCACACATGGTTTTGCACCCACTGTACTGGTGCCTTCCCTTATCGGGCATTGCAACGGGCTGATATCGTTACAATTGAGGTGCCTGTTCACCGCCGGCGAACAGTTGAAGCCGGTGTTAACGGCAGGATTGCCTTTTGAACTGGTAGATTATTATGGCCCCACTGAGTGCACGGTATATGCCACCGGCCGGATAGTTGAAGATCGGGATGGCCAGTTTGTATCGTCTATCGGCAAGCCCATTGCCAATACCCGTGTATATATTTTAAACGACCAGGTAAAATTGCTACCTCCCGGGGCGGTTGGGGAATTGTGTATTTCCGGTACTGCATTGGCAAAAGGGTATTTCAACAACAAGGAGCTGACGGAAAAAAGTTTTGTTGACCATCCTTATCATCCCGGCGAAAAAATTTACCGCACCGGCGATCTTGCCCGCTGGTTACCTGATGGCAATATCCAGTTTTTGGGTCGCAGGGACAGCCAGGTTAAAATAAGGGGATTCAGGGTGGAACTGGGAGAGGTAGAGCGTGTATTAACCCGTATTGCCGGAATAAAAGACGCCGTTGTGATTACCGGAGACAGCGCGGAAAACAACAAATATCTTGTGGCATTCATTGTGTCTGAAAAAGACGCGACAACAGTGGATATCGCGGGTGTCAGGCAACAACTTAAACAGGAATTGCCCGGTTATATGATACCGGCGCAGGTGATACCGGTAAATAAAATTCCAGTAACCGAAAACGGGAAAACAGACAGGAAGCGGCTTGCTGAGCTGGCGGAAACAGACAGCCGGGAAGTCCTGCTTTCCGAACCGCCAACCAATGAAACAGAACAGATCATGGTAGATATATGGTCTGAGACTCTCAGGCGGCCTATCGTCAATATCACAGATAATTTTTTTGACATCGGCGGCGATTCCCTGCTGGTGGCAGTTGTTGTCACTGCGATGGCAAGGCGGCTTAGTGTGAAAATATATATGCGTGATATTTACCAGCATCCCGTTCTGCAGCAATTAGCGGATTTGTTAATAGCCCGGGCAAAAGAAACAGGCGCCGCTGTGCCGGGAGAGGATGTAGAGCCTTACGTAGAGCTGAAGAATGATGTTTACCTGGCGCCAGGTACTGTTTTTGCCGGAGGTTTTGATCCGGAACGCGCCAAAAACCCATCTGCTATATTCCTGACAGGCGCAACGGGTTTTGTGGGTATCCATTTATTGCAGGAATTGCTGGACACCACCCATGCCGATGTTTATTGCCTGGTACGGGCTCAGGATGCTTTTCATGCCATGGAAAAAATCAACCATTGTTTTGCCGAATACCGTATTGAAGGCGATGCTGCACAAAGACAAAGGATCATTCCCGTGATCGGCGATCTTACGGTTTCTTTCCTGGGATTGTCTCCCGATCGGTTCGATTTTCTCAGCAGGCATATCGATATCATCTATCATTCAGGCAGCTCGGTAAATTTTATAGAACCGTATTCATATATGAAAGCGCCAAATGTAACAGGGCTGCGGGAGATCATCCGTCTTGCCGGTGCAGGCAGAACCAAATGCCTGGCGCTGTTGTCTACTATTTCCGTATACAGCTGGGGGCATGTATTCACCCATAAGACCACTATGTTTGAAACGGATGGCATTGAACAAAACCTGCTGGCGGTAAGCAAGGATATCGGGTATGTAAGAAGCAAATGGGTAATGGAAGCGATTGCCGATCTGGCCTCCCGCGAGGGGCTGCCCGTTATTACCTACCGGCTTGGCTATGCTATGTGTCACAGTAAAACGGGAGCCAGCGCGCCTTACCAGTGGTGGGCCGGGCTGGTGAAGAATTGCATCGAATTTAAATCGTATCCATTGCTTACCGAACTCAGGGAAGGGCTGATCACGGTGGATTATATGACAAAAGCAATTGCCTATATTTCCAGGAACGCAGATGCGACCGGACGTAAATTCAACCTCATTGCCAGACCTGAAACGAATCTTACCCTGGAAGATTTCTTTGGTTTGCTGCGGGCATATTATCCCTTTGTTTTAAAAGGGTTTCCTTATAAGGAATGGAGAAAACAATGGGAAGATGACAGCAGTAACCGTTTGTTTCCATTGACCAGTCTTTTTAAAGACAATATGCATGAGGGATTGTCCACCGTGGAGCTCTACCAGCACACTTATATCTGGGACTGTGCACAGGTTATCCGTTTTCTTGCAGGATCGGGCATACAGGAACCTGTATTCGACAAGCAGCTGCTGGATGGATACCTGGCATATCTTGGGATTCCCATCCGGTGACTTTGAGGGAGGAGCTTAACTTCACTGTATTGTATCCGGCTGCAGGTTGATCCTGCGGCTGGCTACAATCCTTCCATGCTGTCCCTATAACCTTTGCCAATTGGAATAGACACGCCATTAACCTCGATCATCTCGGCTGTGTATGATTCGATCCGGCGTATGGAAACTATAAAGGACCTGTGCACCCGTTTGAAGAGATTGGCGGGCAATATCGCTTCTATCTCATGCGTGCCCATTTTTGTAATATATTCGTTTTGGGTGGTCATGATTTTGATGTATTCCCGTTGGCTTTCAATGTAGACAATCTCTGAAAACAGGACCTTTACCTTCTTCTTTTGCACATTGATAAAGACGAAATCTCTCACCTCCCGGTTGTCAGCCGGATCTTGCTTTTCCGCGCGTACTGTTCTTACCTTGGTTACCGCTACCAGGAAGCGCTCGAAGTCAAAAGGTTTTAACAAATAATCCGTTACGTTTAAATTAAAGCCTTCCACGGCGTATTGATGATAAGCGGTGGTTATAATGACTGCGGGCGCATTGGAGAGTGTTTTCAGGAAGGACATGCCCTTTAGCTTAGGCAGGTGGATATCCAGGAAAATAAGACCGGTGGCGGTATGCCGCAGGTAGTCGGTTGCGAGGATGGCGTCTTTGAATGTTGCCTGGAGGTCAAGGAAGGGGACCTGCGAGATATAATCCGATAGGACTTTTACCGCCAGGGGCTCGTCTTCTATTATGATACATTTTATTTTAGACATGGCTGGCAAGGTTGATCTTTAACGTAGCGGAAAATTCGGACACCCGTTGTTCCACTGATACATTGTAGTCTGTGTAGAGCAGTTCGAGCTGCCGGCGAAGGTTGGAAAGGCCGATATTTTCTTTCACTTTCCCGTCACCGGAAGACTCTTCCGTCGAGTTCCTTACGAAAAAGGCCAGCTGGCGCTTGACGATGGAAAGATGGATATCGACAAAGGGCTGATTTCTTGTTTCAGCGGCGCCATGTTTGAAAGCATTCTCCACCAAGGGGATCAGCAATAGCGGCGGCAAGGCTTGTTTCATGTCTTCGACGTCGTAGTTAAAGTTGATCCTCAGGCTATCATCGTAACGCAATTTTTCCAGTGAGATATAGTCGCCGATAATTTTTAGCTCCTGTTCAATGGCTATGTACGGGCCGCCGGCTTCGTATAACATGTAGCGCAGGATTTTTGACAACCGTAAGATCGTTTCCGGCGCCAGGTCGGATTTGTCTCTTGCCAGGGAATAGATATTATTTAAGGTATTGAATAAGAAATGCGGGTTGGTTTGTGACTTCAGATAGTTCAATTCGGCCTGCTGTTTTTCGATGAGGAGCTGCTGCGCCTTTTGTCTGAGTTTTATATGATTATAAATATGCCTGACGATCGCAAAGAAAACTAAGGATCCCACGCTGTATCCCATTGCATCGGAGGCGTCAAAGGGCCCCTCGGACGGGGATAGAAAGGGTGTATATATATGTAACCTGATCCCTGTGAGCCGCCACAGTAACAAGCCCTTCGTATACAGAAAAATATGCACGATCACCAGTAACAGGGACCGCAGGAAATTTTTCCAGCGGAGGCGGGGAAGGGTATATTCAAAGAAAATATAATCAAAGGAGGTGATATAGATCGCCAGCCAGACATCGCTAATCAAGGTTGCCGAAAATCCCCGGTTATGCTGTACAAGATCGGTAAGCAGGTCCAGCGACAGAAATGCCAGGCCGATCCAGCCGTAGAGTTTAAACCTTTTTATATCAAGCAGGGACTTCATTTTGGTGTTTCGTGGATTAAATATCGGTAAATCTTTTCTTCTTTGGTGAGGTGGTTTTGTGGTTGACCTGGAATCGTCGTTCGTATACCACAATCAGATGTCTGTTGATGTAACTTCCAGTTATTGAATTAATTAGATAGTATTATGGAAAAATAGCACCATGAAAAAAACAATACAATTCGGAGAGGATGTGGCCGGTTATGATATCCGCGTCTTAAATGAAAGGGAGATAAGAGCGGCGGCGGGGATACTCTTCCTGGCGACCTTCATCTCCCTGATGTTGATCCTGTTCGACAATAATTTTGTACCGGTCAAATATGTTATAACCATATTCCTGACTGATTTTATCCTGCGTGTCTTTGTTAGCCCCAGGTTCTCTCCCTCTTTGATCATCGGGCGATTGATCGTTGGCAGGCAGGCGCCGGAATATGTAGGCGCCCGGCAAAAAAGGTTTGCATGGATAATCGGCCTGGTCCTGTCGGCCACAATGTTTGTTTTTTTGGTGCTGGTCAATGCGTATAGTCCGATCACGGGCATTGGATGCCTGATCTGCCTGTTATTTCTTTTTTTTGAGTCGGCTTTTGGTATTTGCCTGGGATGTAAATTTTATTCGCTGTTTTATAAAGGGAAGGCCCAATACTGTCCCGGCGAGGTGTGCGATAGGCGGTCGCGGCAGGATATTCAAAAGATATCGGGATTACAGTTGATGATCGTTTTTGGATTGGTGGTCTTTATTTCGCTGCTGGCCACTTTTTTTAACGGCTATTTTAGTAAAAAGCCTTATGATCTGTTTGGGATGTATGCGTCGGAAAAAACAAAATAGTATGGGACTTGAAGAATATTTCTCGACGTTCCGCAGGAATATCATCGGGCATCAGCAATGCTGGGAATCCCCTTTTGGAAGGAAAAGGATATTATATGCGGATTGGACGGCTAGCGGCAGGGCTTACCGGCCCATTGAAGCAAGGATACAAGACGAGATACTGCCTTTTTTTGCGAATACTCATACAGAAACGACCGTTACGGGGGCAATGATGTCCGGGGCTTACGAGCAGGCCAAAACCATCGTCAAGGATCATGTCAATGCCGATTCCGGGGATGTGCTGATTTTTTGCGGCAGCGGGATGACGGCTGCTGTGGGTAAGCTGCAAAGGATAATGGGGCTTAGGTTGCCGGAGCGGGTCATGGATTATGTCAAATGCCTGCAGCTGGATGAGGTGTCGAGACCGCTTGTTCTTGTCACCCATATGGAGCACCACAGTAATCATATCAGTTGGTTGGAGACCATCGCCACAGTTGAAGTGATCCGGCCTGCTGCCGATGGTAATGTAGACCTGGGGCATCTTCGGGAGCTGTTGGAGCAATTTAAGGATCGAAAGCATAAGATTGCGGCTGTTACGGCGTGCTCGAATGTCACTGGCATTGAAACGCCGTATCATGCGATCGCGTCCATAATGCACGAATACGGCGGACTTTGTTTTGTGGACTTTGCCTGTTCGGCTCCTTATGTGCGTATCGATATGCATCCCGGGGCGGGAATGGCGGGTTTTGGGGCGGCGGCGGGCGCAGCGGGTTCGGCGGCGGGACTATGCTATATAGTAATCCATGGAAGGTGCATGAATATGTCGCCGGTATCGAACAGCGGGAAGATGGCGGCACTCCTCCCATCCTGCAAGGGATAAAAGCGGCGATGTGTATCCGGTTAAAAGAGGAGATGGGAGTGGAAAGGATATTGAAACGGGAAGAGGAAATGGTATTGCGCTTATTGGATCGATTGTCAGGGATCGCGGGTGTCGAAATACTGGAAGCCAGTAACAGGAAGCGATTGGGCGTTGTTTCATTTACGGTGAAGAATGCACATTATGGTTTGGTCGTCAAGATTTTGAATGACAGGTTCGGGATTCAGGCAAGAGGCGGCTGCAGCTGTGCAGGCACCTATGGACACCTGTTGCTGCGCATTGATGAGGCCAGGTCTTACGAAATATTGAATTTGCTCCGGGCGGGGGAGATGTTGTGCAAACCCGGATGGGTGCGGTTATCCATTCATCCTACGATGACCGATGCTGAGCTCGATTATATTATCGATGCTGTAGAGATTACGGTAGCGCAGTATGAGGGATGGAGAAAGGACTATGTGAATGATCCTGTTTGCAATGAATATGCTTTCAGCGGATTGGAGGCGGCGGAACGAAGTATTGGGGTGGATTGGTTCAGCTCGCCGCTGGTGTGAAAAATTTAAAACTCTACGTTGTAGGTGCGGTTGACCTTTTTTCGATAACGTTATCGGTCTATTTTTTGTCAAAATCTATACAGTTGGCTATAATTGTACACGGCATTATTTATAATACCTGCCATCCACGCTGACGCCATTGGAAAATAATCAGGTTTTTTAAATTTTATAATTCCTATACAAGATGTCAACCAATCGTAGAGATCTTTTAAAAATGGCGGGCCTGACAAGCATCAGTGTTGCTGTAGGTGGCATGTTCAATGGATACGCACAACAGATCAGAACTGCCGCTGCTGTGGACAACAACGACTCCAATGAGAATGGCATCAGCGTCATTGGCCATTATGGTGTTTGGTCCAATTCGTTCAATAATAATAGATTGCCGTCTTTTTCTTACAGGAATGAAGAATGGACAACAGTAGAGTCCTGGCAAAAGGCTGCAAAGCAACGATTGACGGAGCGACTTGCCGTCCCCAATATTGGCGGCATTCCCAAAGTGGAAGTAAAAAAGCAATACTCCTATGACGGTTTACATATTGAGGAGCTCACCTGGCAATTACCTTATGGACGACCTACAGAAGCGATCCTGCTGAAGCCCATGGATGCCAGGGGCAAATTGCCGGGTGTCCTTGCCTTTCATGACCATTCAGCAAACAAATATTTCGGCTGGCGGAAAATCACCCGCAATTCTGATCAGCAGCATCCGATGTTGAAAGAGCATCAACAGGTGGAATACAGCGGTCTTGCCTGGGCAAATGAAATTGCAAAACGAGGTTATGTCGTTTTGGTTTCCGACGCCTTTGCGTTTGCAAGTCGCAGGGTACTGCTTCAGGATGTACCTGCCCGGATGCGGAAGGGGCTGAACGATGATAATCCTGAAAATCCGGAGAATATAAAGGCTTATAACGACTGGGCATTTGACCATGAACATGTGATGGCAAAGTCGTTATTCAGTGCAGGAACAACGTGGCCGGGTGTGTTTTTTGCCGAGGATCAGAAAGCGCTGGATATATTGTGTGCCCGTGAAGACGTGGATGCCGGCAGAGTTGGTTGCGGAGGACTTTCCGGAGGAGGGTTACGCACCGTAATGCTGGCTGGGCTCGACCCGAGGATCAAGTGTGCCGTGGACGTTGGTTTTATGACCACATGGGAAGATTTCGTGCTCAACAGATCTATTGACCATACCTGGATGACATATATTCCTTTACTGCCCAATGAATTGGATTTTCCTGAAATCCTCGGCCTGCGCCTACCTCTGCCAACTCTTGTCCTTAACAATAGCGATGATCCGTATTATACGCTGCCTGAAATGAAAAGGGCAGAAAAGATATTATCGGAAGTTTTCAAAAAAGCAGGTGCAGCCGATCATTTCAAATGCTCTTATTATCCGGGCCCGCACAAGTTTGACGCGAAGATGCAGGCCGAAGCATTTAATTGGTTTGACCGTTGGCTCAAGGCTTAATACATCGGCAAATACTTTCACTCCATTCGAACAACACAATTAGAACTTATCACTGAAAAAGGAGGTTCCTACCTGGAAACCTGGTTTAAGGCTATTCTATCTATTTCACAAAAAAAACTGCTCATGTCGAAATTGAAACTCTCCCTGATTGTATTCCTGTTCTTATGCTCACGCATGGTTTTTGGACAGGACAGGACGATCACAGGAAAAATCACGGAGGAAACCAACAAGTCTCCTATTGCAGGTGCAACCATCAGTCTCAAAGGTTCCGGCAAGGCGGCGACAACCAATGCCAATGGTGAATTTTCCCTCAGCGTACCGGCCGGAAACGTCACATTTGTCGTTTCTTCAATCGGCTTCGCGACAAAGGAAGTCGTTGCAAAACCTTCTTCAGGCCCCATCAATGTAGAATTAGGATTTGAGTCCAAGCAAATGGGAGAGGTCGTAGTCACTGCCCTGGGAATCACCCGCCAGGCCAAAACCCTGGTTTATGCGACTCAAACGGTAAAACCCAAAGAACTGACAGAAGTCCGGGATCCTAATAATGTACTGAACTCTTTGGCGGGCAAGGTAGCCAATGCAGTGGTTACCCAGGGCTCGGGGGGACCCGGCTCCGGCGCAAGGATCGTCCTGCGCGGCAACAGATCCATCCAGGGTGATAATAATGCCCTCCTTGTCGTCGATGGGGTGCCTATTAACAACACCACTTACAGCACGCTCCAAAGCGACTTTGGCGACCAGGTGCAAACCCCCGACGGCGCTTCGAATATCAACCCGGACGACATTGAATCCATGACCGTCCTGCGCGGCGCCTCCGCGGCAGCACTATACGGCAGCCAGGCCGCCAATGGGGTCATCGTCATCACCACCAAAAAAGGAAAGAAGAATGCCGTCTCCGTCAATGTCAATTCCGGAGTCGCGTTTGAAAAAACCTTTGCCTTACCCGATGTTCAGAATACCTATGGCCAGGGCATCGGCGGAGTGATGGGTGATTCATTGGGATCCAGTTGGGGCGCTAAAATGACGGGTCAGCCCTATACCGATTATCTTGGAAAATCAGCCACTTATTCAGCGCAGCCGAATAATATCAAGAATTTCTTCCGAACCGGCACCAGCCTGAATAATTACATAGGTCTTTCGGCCGGTGGGGATAAAGCGCAGACTTATCTGTCTTATACAAATAACGAGATACAAGGCATTATACCCAAAAATAACCTGATGCGCCACATATTCACGCTCCGGGAGACCCTTCAGATCAATAAGAAGTTCTCGGCGGATGCGAAGGTGACTTATATCAGTCAGAACATAAAGAATATGCCGCGGACGGGTGAGAAGAATGCCACCGTGATCGATATCTACCAGATCCCCAGGAACCTGAGCCCTGGCCAGGCGCAACAGTCGGAAACCATGACGGGCGGGGTGCCTGCACCGACCTATTGGCCGTCTACCCTTAGCGGTATCTACCAGAATCCTTACTGGATGGTCAACCGGACCGCTCTGAATGATGTGCGGGACCGGGTGATGGGATTCGTTTCGGCTAAATACCAGATCACTCCCTGGTTGAGCCTGAAGGGAGATGCCAACCTGGACAAGACCATCGATGGAATGGAACAGATCTATTCACAGGGGACCGTGGAATGGGTAACCCAGGCCGGGGGATTTTACCAGAAGACCAATGTCGTCAATACCCAAAGATGGTTTGACGCTATATTCGAAGGTAATAATTCGATCACCAACGATCTGAAAGTGAGCTACCATGCCGGGGCTATTTACCAGGATATCGCCAGCGATGTGACGCAGAATTCGGCCGACGGTCTGAATGTCGTAAATAAGTTCAGCCTCAACTATGCCTCCAATCCGGCAATATTTACCAATTATATTCAAACGCAAACCCATTCAGTATTCGGGCAGGCGACTTTTTCATACAAGAATGCCATTTTCCTGGATGCCAGCCTTCGCAATGACTGGGGATCTCCTTTACCGGCGCCCTATTCATACCAATATCCTTCTATTGGAGCATCTGCGGTACTATCTGACCTGATGCATTTACCCAAGGCCATCTCCTTCCTGAAAGCCAGCATCAACTATGCTTCCGTAGGTAATGGCGGCCAGCCCCAGATACTCAGCAGTACGTACAACTATACGCAGGGCGCTGGCAATGGCCTTATTGCCAGGAGTACTACCAACCCGGTCCCGAACCTGAGGCCGGAGATCACCCACAGCCTGGAATTCGGGATCGATAGCCGATTCTTCGACGACCGTCTGGGTTTCAGTCTCACGTACTACAAGAGCAATTCGATAAACCAACTGCTTCTTGTCAATTTACCGACGCCGACCGGTTATGCCCAGCAATACATCAATGCCGGCAATATTCAAAACCAGGGGCTTGAGCTGGTCCTGAACGCCAGTCCGGTAAAGAGCAGGGACTTTACCTGGGATATAGCGGCGAACTTATCGCTGAACCGTAATAAGATCATCAAGCTCAGCCAGGATCTAAAGATCACCTACCTGGGATCGGGATATATGCGTTCGGGTACCCCGGTAATCCAGGAAGGCGGCAGTTATGGCGATCTACTGGGTTACGGCTGGCTCAAGGATGCCAAGGGTAATAACGTCGTGGACGCAACGGGCAAGCCGGTCGCCACGCCGGCAGAGCAATACCTGGGCAACTTCAATCCGAAGGAAGTCTTTGGTCTGACCAATACATTCGCCTACAAAAGATTCAACCTTCGCCTCCTGATTGATGGCCGTATTGGGGGCGTGCTCGTATCCGGCACGGAAATGAACCTGGCTTTCAGCGGCATCACCAAGGCCACGGAAAAATACCGGAATGGCGGCTGGAACCTGGGTGGCGTTGATGCTAACGGCAGCCCTGTGAGCACCACGATCTCTGCCCAGGACTTCTGGACGAGTCCGGCGGTATCGGGAAAACGATATGGAGGGGGTGCGTTCTTTACCTACGATGCTACCAATATCAGGGTACGTGAACTTTCCATCGGTTACGATATCCCGCTGGGAACGGGACAGATGATCAAAACTGCCCGTCTTTCCGCCGTCGCCCGGAACCTGCTTTGGATATACAGGGGAAGTTCCACTTTCGATATCCCGGGCCTTGGCAAACGCAAAATGTGGATGGATCCAGATATGAGCCTGGGAAATGGCAATTACCAGGGTATTGAATATGGCACGATGCCGGCAACCCGGACTTTAGGATTTAATCTGAGCCTTACTTTCTAAAGGCGATAAACTTCAAACAGACAGAATCATGAAAATAGCAAAAATAATATCGGGCGGGCCCATGCTGACAGCCTTTCTCTTCAGCGGTGTATTTTTCCTCTCGTGTACCAAAGACTATAATAACATCAATACCAATAAGAACAGTATTGCGACGGTAGGGCCTGCCGAGCTGCCTTTTCTTTTTTCCAAAGCACAGTCGGCCGCGACGAACAACCAGGTGAATTACCAGATTGCCCAGAATCTCTTTGCGGACCAGTATGCCCAGTATTTTGCCTGTAATGCGACTTACTTCCCTTCGGACCGGTTGGTGATCCGGCAGGACTGGGTAGGCGCTGCCTTCAATCCCATGTATACGGATGTCATGCCGCAGTTGCAGGCTATCCTCACCAATACGGATTCCCTTTCGGCCGAACATGCCCTGGCAGAAGTCTGGTGGGTATTCACCTTTCATCGCGTGACCGATTATTGGGGACCGATCCCTTATTTCAAGGCTGGAACAACTGCGACATCCGTCCCTTATGATCCGCAGGATAAAATCTATGACGATTTCTTTAAAAGGCTGAGCGCTGCAGTAGCGGTGCTGAAAAAACAGACCGGCAACTCTGCTTTTGGCTCCTTTGATCTCATCTATGGCGGAAATGTCAGCAAATGGATAAAATTTGCCAGTACGCTTCGTCTTCGCCTGGCGATGAGGATTTCCGCCGTTGATCCTGCACGCGCCAGGACCGAAGGCGAGGCTGCTATTGCAGATGGGGTCCTGACTACCAGTCCGGACGATGACGCCCTGGTGCAGAGAAGCACTAAAGGAAGTGATGGCAATGGGCTGTCCGTCATGTCCGATTGGAATGAATTCAGGATGAGCGCGTCTATGGCTTCGGTGTTGAACGGATACCAGGATCCCCGTCTGCCTGCCTACTTTTTACCGGCCGCCAATTCGGGAACCTACCGGGGATTGAGGAACGGTCTTACCGCCAATCAACTGGGCCAGTCACCGGCCAATTCTGCCGGCGCCAATTCTCATGTAGGTCCCCGGTGGGCATCCACCACCTTCCCCGGAGGTCTTTCCACCTATTTGTCCACTTCGCAAAATGTGATGGCTACGGCAGAATCCTATTTTTTGCGTGCGGAGGGGAGTCTGCTGGGATGGAATGTGGGTGGCCTGACCGCCCAGCAATTATATGAAGGGGGTATTAAAGCATCCATGAACCAATGGGGCATCACTGATGCTACCGTCATCAATAACTACATCAATGGCCTCGCTACGCCGGTCGCCCCCGGAGACTACCTGAATTCGCCTCCGATGACCACTATTCCCGTAAAGTTTAGTATCGTACCTTCCGTTCAGAAAGAGCAGATCGCCACCCAGAAATGGCTGTCGCTTTTTCCCGATGGAATGGAAGCCTGGGCGGACTACCGGAGAAGCCATGTGTTGAAGCTCTACCCTGTAGCCAATTCGGATAATCCTGATATCACCAATACAAGCAAGCAATGGATCAGGAGGATACCTTTCCTGGACACCGAGAAACAGACCAATGGACCTGCAGTAACGGCTGCCGGCTCACTCCTTGGCGGCCCGGATAAGGTAACAACCCCACTATGGTGGGATAAGAATTAAAAGTGATTTATGCAATTAAGACAGGTTTTATTGGTATCGATCGGATTATTGGGGTGCGTCCTGGCGAATGCCCAGGTCCGGGTGGATTATAGTTGGTGGGACCCCATCGCCAACTCTTTCCCTGTGATCGAAGGTCAGGCCTGGTCCGGGGAGGTTCAATCCCCTTATGACCGTTTTCCCGCCCGGGGCGAAAAGACGTTGAACCCCGATGTGTGGGACCTCTCCCATAATAGTGCAGGACTCTATATTAAATTTAAAACGAACACGGAAGATCTGGTTGTCCGCTATGTCCTGAAAGGCAACCGGACGCTGCCCCATATGCCCACTACGGGCGTAAGTGGGGTAGACCTCTATGCGATAGACCTAAATGGCGAATGGGTCTGGGCGCCCGGCCGGTTTAGTTTCGGAGATACGGTGGAATATCGCTTTCCCTCGCTGAAAGTCGGTGAAGGGGCCCCGGAAAAAGACTTCGAATACCGGTTATATTTGCCTCTTTATAACGGCGTGCAATGGCTCCGGATAGGGATACCCAAGGGCAAAAGGTTCAACCCCATGCCGCTGTCGCCGGAAAAGCCGGTGGTCGTCTACGGGACTTCCATTGCACAGGGTGGTTGTACATCGAGGCCGGGGCTTGCCTGGACCTCCATTCTCCAGAGGAAGCTTGACCTTCCCCTTTACAATTTTGGATTTTCGGGAAAGGGTAAATTGGAATCTTCCGTCATCGACCTTATTACGGAGATCGACGCGAAGGTTTATGTGCTGGACTGCCTGCCCAATATGACCCCGTCGGGCGGATTTTCGGCCGAAGAAGTGGAGAAGCGGGTCGTGGCCGCTGTTAAGGCGATCCGGCTTAAGAGGCCTTCCACGCCGATCTTGCTCGCCGAACACAGCGGGGGTCTTACCGACCGTATCATCGATACGTCGATATATAATAATTTTTCGAGGGTGAACGAGGGTTTCCGGAAAGTATTCGTCCGACTGGTTGCAGATGGGATCAAGGGTATCTATACGCTCAGTAACGAGGAGATCGGTCTCGGCATCGATGCAACGGTAGACGGGGTGCACCCGAATGACTATGGGATGATTCAATATGCGGATGCATATGAGAAAAAAATACGCCTCATACTGGACGAACCTTCCGGCAGCCTGTCAACTACTATTCCCATCGTGCAGAGCAGGGACTTCTATGACTGGCGCGGGCGCCACAGGGATATTATTGCATTGAACAGGCGGGAACCACCGCGCAATGTGATACTGGGTAACTCTATTATTCATTTCTGGGGTGGCCGGCCTGCCGCCGAATTACAGCGTGGAAGCGACTCCTGGGATAAATACCTGGAGCCTGCCGGCCTCAGGAACCTCGCCTTTGGATGGGACCGCATCGAGAACGTATTGTGGCGTGTCTATCACGACGAGCTGGACGGATATGCCGCCCGGCATGTTATCATCATGATCGGCACCAATAATCTCGGGATCAACAGCGATCAGGAGATCATCGAAGGGTTGAAGATGCTTATCCAGGCTGTAAAAGATCGTCAGCCCGGGGCGGCCCTCGTTTTGTCAGGTATATTGCCCAGGCGGGGCCTGGAAGAGCGGATCGTCCGCCTCAATAAAAATATTTCCCTTCTCGCGGCAGACAGAAAGCTCGTGTTTTTTGATCCGGGCAAAGTGCTTCTTACTGGTAAGGGCAAGATTGATGAATCCCTTTTTTCAGATGGCCTTCATCCTGATGCTGCTGGTTATGAGAGGCTGGCGCCGGTGCTGGCCTCTTATCTGAGGGACTGAACTGTTCTTTGAGGTGTACAAAGAAATAGTTATATTAGATATTTATTGCAAAATCTAATATGAAGTACTGACATGGGAGCGATTACTATAAAGGATATTGCAAGAATGCTAAATATCTCAGTAGCAACCGTCTCCAGGGCGTTAAGGGATACCTACGATGTAAATAAGGAAACGAGGGAAAAGGTACTGAATTTAGCATCCCAATTAAATTATAAGCCAAACTTCAATGCGACGGCCCTGGCTCATGGCCATACTCATAACATCGGCATTTTACTGCCTTTTATTACGAATTACTATTTTTCAACCGTTATTACAGGGATTCAGAAAGTAGCGTACGACGCCAACTACAATATCATTTTATACATTACGAATGACTCTTCAGAAAGAGAATTGTCGATCATTGAGAATTTATCGATTTCAAGCCTGGATGGTTTATTGGTTTCTGTTTCTTCTAATTCTGGTTCTTCCCGGCATTTCCAGGATTTAATTGATAAGGGAGTTTCCGTCGTTTTTTTTGACAGGGTTATCGCTAATATGAAAACTTCAAAAGTGATGCAGGACGATTATAATGGTGCGTTTGAAGCGGTGACGCATTTGATTGCACAGGGGTATACTAAAATTGCACATATTGCCGGTCCTAAGGGATTGGACTTTACAGAAAAGAGGCTGCAGGGATATCTTGATGCCCTTAAAAAAAATAAAATAACAGTACGTAAAGAATGGATTGTCTATTCCGGGTTTTCACAAGCATGCGGGGAAGATGATACGTATCAACTTCTAGAATGCCATCCAAGACCGGATGCAATATTTGCAGTAAATGACCGGAAGGCCATCGGAGCCATGCTAGCCTTGAAGAATAGAAACATTGTTATTGGGAAAGAGGTAGGGGTTATGGGATTTACCGATGATCCGTTATGCACTATAATTTCGCCTTCATTAACCACTATAGCAGAGCCAGCCTTTACAATTGGCAAGTTGAGTTGTGAACTTCTTTTGAAACATATCAAGAAGAAACATTTCTCGCCTCAGGAGGTCACATTGCCGGGTAAGCTGATGGTCAGGGAATCAACCCGGAGACGCTAGTTGGTTGTCCCTGGGTCCAGGCTCTTATCTTATGCCCGTATAAGGAATAAAAAAGAATATAGACATAACAGGGAAATAATACCCAATAGGCGGTTCGCAAACTATATACATCTGCAAAATGACCGTAAATAATTGGCATAATTGCATTGCCACATAAACCCATGATCATAATGGAGGCCGGCATAACCGATAATGGTATCAATTGCAATTACCTGCGTGCCTACGTGCAGAAAAAGGGCCAACGCTCCAAGGATAAGATGGGGAAATTGAAAGATGTTATTCTTGTCGGAATTACTTTTTGCCTCTTCCGTGGTTTCCTGTTCTGTATCTATTTCCGGCAAAGGCGAGAACCTTACCATTAATCCCAATCCCAGCAACACGATACCCAGACAGGCGTAGGGCACAATAACCCTTCTTATCAGCTCATCCAAAGCCGCCGCTTTGTCCGGTCCGTTCCTGAGTGCGAGTTGACTGAATAATTGATTATCAGTTGCACGCAATATGACTGCCCCGAATATAATTGGCGCGAGGATACCCGCTCCCTTATTGCAAATACCCATAATACAGATGCGTTGGGCGGCCCTTTCCTTTGGTCCCAGGAATGTGATATAAGGGTTTGCTGCTGTTTGCAATATCGCAAGGCCTGCTCCCAGAGAAAATAGGCCTAAGAGGAATATTTCATAGGTTCTGCTCAGGGCCGCCGGTATAAATATAAAGGCTCCGATTGCCATTATCAAAAGGCCTATCATCATTCCTCTTTTAAACCCGGCCGTTTTTAATAAATAGGAGGAGGGCACTGACATGAATAAATAGGAAATGTAAAAAGCGAACGTGACCAGGTAAGATTTGAAATTGCTCAGCTGGCAAGCGATCTTAAAGTAGGGTATCAGAATAGCGTTGACCCAGGAGACAAATCCGAATATAAAAAAAAGAATGGCTATTATTCCAATAGAAATACGGGTATTATGCCTTGATAATGATTCAGCTTTTATTGGTAACTGGCAGGCCCTTTTTCTCACATTTTATTTTTTATTGCTTCGAACAGCTGGAATGAGATTAGCCGAAAGAAGGGAGGAAGAATGTCTGTCCAGGTAATACGCACAACTTGGATGCAGCTGTAGTACACTAGCCGGAACTAAATTGCTCACAGGGCCTTCCAGGCAATCTCTCACCGCCTTTGCCTTTCTTTGATCGGGAACCGAACAAATAATATCCTTTGAGTTGCATATTTGGTTGATCGACATGCTAATGGCCCTGGTCGGCACAGCTAATACCGAATCAAACCAGCCCTCATTATATTGCTGCATACGGCATTGCTCCGCAAGTTCTACGATGATAAAGGGGTCTTTTGTAGCAAGATCGGCGGGAGGATCATTGAAAGCGAGGTGCCCGTTTTCCCCGACTCCGACCAAAGCCACATCGATCGGGTGCCATTCAATTATACTGTTTAACCGCTGACATTCATTTACCGGATCATTTTCTCCATTCACCAAATAAGCCGCCTTGAGGTGGGGTACTTTTTCAAGGAATCTTTCCTTTAGATATTTCCTGAAACTGGCGTTTGAAGACTCTGGCAATCCAATATACTCGTCCAGGTGAAACATAACCACCTTGCTCCAGTCAACATCTTTTTCCAGGACCAATTGCTTTAATGTTTCAAACTGGCTTGCGCCGGTAGCCAGAATAATATTTGCTTGTCCTCTTTTTTCGATTGCATGTTTTATTAATTCCGCAGCAGCTTTTCCTGCTGACTTACCCAGTTGGACCGGATCGTCGGTTACAATAATTTCCATTTAAAATATTTAAGAATTGAAAAATTTAACTTTGGATTTTTATTAGCTATGAAGGAAAAGTATGGTACAATTTTAGGCAAGTTTGGAGAATTCGCTAAATAAAAAGCCGATAACGTTATCGAAATTGTTATCGGACGTTAGGCCTATGAAACGGTTATGCAGACATGATGATGGCTTGCACGTCGGCTGGCTGGCTTTTGGGAAAAAGGCCGGCGACCTTCTTTAGTATTTTTTTGTCAGGCGTGCTGGGCCATGTGGGCGCAGACTTCGGCGCAGTGGCGGCAGGCGGCAGCGCAGTCGCGGCAGTGCTGCATCTCGGGGTGGTCTTCACATTCCTGGGCGCAACTGTTGCAGATGCTTTCGCAAAGATGGCAAAGCTGCCCGGATAGCTCGCCGTTGAAGCTCATGACCTGTGCGGCGGCATTGCAGAGAGCGGCGCATTCGAGATCGAGCTGGATGCAGCGGATCATGCTTTTGACGTCATTTTCAAGAAGACAGGCGCTGGCACACTGCTGGCAAAGGGTGGCGCAGGCGCGGCAGGCTTCTATACATTCCTGGTATTGTGATTGTGACATGGTGTTTATTTTTAATGGTTTTTGTCAGGCGCTCCGGGGACGGGCGCCTCCTTTTTTTACATAAAATCCTGTGCCAATGCCGGGTTTTAGTAATCTGAAGAGAATCAGGAAATTGTATGGTGTATTTGAGAATTGTTGCCGGGATATAATACCGGACAGAGTTTATAGTAAAAAGGAGTTGCTTGACTATCTGCAATCAAGCCGTGAAAAGTGCCATCAGTTAATTGAAGGCCTGACAGAGGAAAAATTAAAAGAGCGATGGATAGAGGAGGAGGGGACTATGAATTATGCCGTTCTGGAAATACTACTTTATAATATGAGGCATGTTCAGCACCATGCGGCTCAATTGAATTTGCTTTTACGTCAGGGAATAAATAATGCGCCGGATTGGGTTTCGCGGGCTGAAGATGAGTTGTGATTAGTAATATGCGCACTTATTTCTTCTTTCCCTGGCGGACTTCCTTCACGAAGTCCACGGATACACCTATCAGCGACGCAATCCTCTCGTCCGAGAATTCCGTCATCGCAATCATGTTATTTGCCGCGGCCACCAGTGCCTCAGTCCGGCCCTTCGTCTCGCCCTTAGCAAAACCCTTAGCCAGGCCTTCCGCCAACCACTCCTCTTTAGCCTCCTCTTTAGCCTCCTGCCTCAAATATTCGAGAGTATCCATAACTTTATATTTATCGTTTAGCTTAAATGTTCTGAAATTTGCATTCCCCCGCGCTTATACGCATTACTCAGGTGTGGCTTGGATAGCCCAAATAGCATCGGTAAAAATGCCTTAAAATAATTGCCCAGCTTGGTTATGGGAATGTTGCAAAGGAGTATGTAAAGTTATGAAAGTAAAATGGAGCAAAATTTAGAAATATGGCAGATCATCCCTTTGGTTTATTTTGCTTTCAATATTTATTTGACAAAAATGTTAAAAAAAATTACTGATCTTGAAAATATATCCTACCTTCGTTTGACAAATTTGCTAAATATAACTCAGATGCCCGTTGTCGATGCCCATACAGAAGAACTGATCAAAGAAGCTGCCAGGCGTATTTTCTTTGTTGAAGGCAGGCTCCATGCTACTACGCAGGTCATTGCGAAGGAGGCCGGAGTCAACCGGGGGCTAATCTATTATTATTTCCAGGGCAGGGATCAACTCTTTGAGGTAGTGTTCAAAGAAGCGATAATGGTTGTTCGTAACCGGTTAGGGGAGCTATTTCTATCGAAAGGAATACCCTTTCAGCAAAAGATCAGCGAATTTGTTGAGTTGTCTATCGATCAAAGCCTGAAATATCCTTACCTGGAAATGTTTCTCATTACGGAAATAAACAGGGATGCCTCTGATGTGCTTGTGCCTTTGGGCGATGAACTGCGAAAAGAGATGCTGCAAAGTATGGATGAGGGCTTAAAAGAGGAGATTAAAAAGGGAAGAGTGCCAAAAATGTCTGCCGAGCAGTTCATCCTCAATGTCGTTTCCTTATGTACCTATCCTGCTTTGAACAAGCCTATGCTTCAGCAGATGATGAATCTTAGTGAATCCAGTTATCGGAAGATGATAAAGGAAAGGAAAAGCATTATCATGAAGGTGCTGTTCAGGGATCTCTAATCGAATTTTTTTCAGTATCACCTTGGGAAGGTGAATTTTTTTCGACTTTATTTAGCAAAAATGATAAATAAGAGTACTGGCCATGACTAGGGCAGTAAATTATACTGCCTTTTATTTAGCAAAAATGTTAAAAACAAAAAAATGAAGAATTTAATGCTTATTGGCTTTGTTTTGGTGTCCACCCATTGTTTTAGTCAAACCCTTTTCCAAAGATTGGGTTTTGGGATCAAGGCTGGAGCAAATTATAGCAATTATACCAATGCAGATTTTAACACTGAGGCGATGGTTGGATTTCATGCAGGTGGTATAATCAATTTCAAATTGTTCAAAGGGCTGTCCATACAGGAGGAATTCCTGTTTTCTTCTCAAGGGGCAAAGGTAAAAGACAATGTATTTGGGAATGAGAATGTGAAGGTTTATTATATCACTGTTCCCCTGCTTTTGAAGTATCGCACTGGTCCGGGATTTTTTATTGAGGCCGGTCCGCAGGCAGGCATGCGCGCAAAAGAGGAGATCGGCAATACGCAGGTTGCTGCATTTGCAAAAAAGCTGGACCTGTCGGCAGTTGGAGGGATCGGATTTCAGTCAAAAGCCGGGTTTGGATTTGGGGTAAGGTATGTTGCCGGATTGTCCAAGGTCGGAGACTTCCAGCTTTCGAATGTAAAACCGGATTTCCGGAACAATCTTTCCGGGGATATGTAAGAACTGTACGGATATCTAATGACGCTATTTCCTTCGTTGAAACGTATAACTGACACCCAGCGAAAAATAAAATGCAGGGCTCAGATCTTCCACAGACGTCGTACTTGAAGTAGTAGTACCCGAAGATTTTGTCACCAGTGTCACTGTCGAGGGATTTACGGGAATCGCCAGGCTCGGAGTAAAGCTGAATTTGATCCGCTTGTTCAATTTATACTCCACCGAAGATTCCCATTCATAATCCATCACCTGGAATTGGGAAGCGTTGACCAGGTTCGCCGTTGTAAGAGCCGCATTATTTCCCTTCCCGGTATTTCGTTTCGCCGAATAACGCCGCTTGCCGTAGTAATTGGCATAGTAGTTCTGCGTACCCATATTCATCCGAAAGGCCGGGTCGACCTCCAATTTTTCCTTTAAAAAGGAAAAGGAATGTTCCAGGCCGAAGCCCAGACCGACGTCAGCGTTGGCCGAAAAACTGGCCCCCAGGTCTACAAAAGGCTCTATAAAGCCCAGGTCGTAAGATACATGGGCAGAGACCCGGCCTTTTATTTCCGCGCTGACCGCGTAACTCTGATCGCTGTAGAAATCCTTAGCCGCACTGACTTCGGCGCTGAGATCATCCGAGGTATAGCTCCACCCACCTTCGATCGTGACGACGTCGATCCGGCTCATGTCCGTCTTCGGCAGGTAGGAGAAAGAACCGGTCAGAAACAAGCCCGATTTATCGTGATATCCGATAGAAGGGGTAACATAGGGTACGGAAATGGAATCTCTTCTTCCCAGGTACACGTCATTGCTCTGGTAAGCAAGCTCCGCTATCCAATGGGAACTTTTTTCCGCTGCATTATCTTTTTTGATAGGTTTTACCTGGGCCCGGGCACTGGAGCCAATTACCAGGAACATACTACACAAAATGCAGAACCGGTTCGGGTCTTTCATGGTTGAGGGTTTGGACTTTTAAAACGGGGCAAAAAAGGAGGAGGTCTCCTCCGGATCAATCATCATGTTTATGATGGCCATATGCATGCCCTCTGCCGTTGCGCCCCGGATGATCGTAAGCGTCTTCCCGGCCTTCGACGTGTTGATGATTGCGGATCACGACCTGTTGACCATAGTTATCCTTATATCTTCCATATCTTTCCCTGTACACTTCGCAATGCCGGTAGGGTTCGGGCTCATTCACGACCACTTTATACCCCCGGTAAATATCATATGACCGGCACCGTTGGGGCAAGGCCCCCGCAAATATCCAGCGGTCGCCGTCCAGGTAGATGTACTGCTGCCGGGGCACCGAATAATAGACATCGATATCCGGCATATAATAATAATCCACATGATCGTAGCCCACCGGTCCCCACTGGGGTTGAGAGCCGATATTGACATTTACACTCACCTGCACCTGGCCGACCGTATTTTTGGTGCTGACAACACCGGTAACCGACAAGAAAAACACCATTATGATTTTCATAATCTAATTTTAGTTATCCTTATTTTTTTGGCAAGGTCACTGTTCCTGCATTGGTCACTACACCTGTACTCACCGTCACTGCGAAAGCCGTATCCTTATAGGTGGAGTCCCGGGCATGGAACCGGAGATTCCAGGCGCCGGGATTGACGCCGCCGAAGAAATAATTGCCGGTTGCTGAATCGGGTAACGCCAACAGGGTATCCGTACCCATCGATGCCCATACCTGTGGTTTTGCTGCATACGGCAATGCGTATCCTTTGATGCTGCCGCCGACGGCTTCACTATAGGTCCGGATAACCGGTTTCAACAGATATTTACCGTTGCCGGCTGCAACGATCGAACGGTCGGCATTGAAATCGATCCAGAGACGGTATACGATACCGGCCGTGAGTGTCGAGTGAATATTGAATTTCAGCCCTGATTGCTGGGCCGAAGGGGTTGTCAAAGGATAGGATTGGCCATTTATTACAACAGCATTATTACTGCCGAGGACCAGGCGCATCTGGGACAGTGTCCCTGCCGGAAGATCAGCCGCGGCCAATACTGTATCGATGCCATTGCTGAATTTGAGCAGGTTGTAAATGCCGGGACGAAGCAGATTTACGGTCTGCCAGCCGGAGCCTGTACCGGTATCGGAAGAGACATTGACCTCTACCTTTTGCACATCGATATACACGGCATCATAATTTCCGGGGCCATCCGTTAACATTACCTGCAGATGGCCGGAACCACTGCTACTGCTTTTGTTACAGGACGGAAAAAAAAAGCTGCCACCAGCCAAGGCGGTCAAAAGGAGGAATACAAGTTTTGTCGTTTTCATAGATTATTTAAATTTAATGTTTAAAAATTTGAATTTCAAATACTAATAAACATTTCTGGCCAAAGAACAATTATTGTCAATGTAAAGACGGCAAAATATGACCATGGTCCTATATATCTTTTTAAATAAAATTGGAGCAGGGGGAGGTGAGGAAGGAAGGGTTGGAGCCAAATTATTTATAATATTGCCTCTCTATTACTCATTCTCATACCCGTATAGGAAATGAACTCTGACGAAGAAAAAATCTGGCAATCTATACAACGAAAAGACGGGCAGGTATTTGACAGCTTCTACACAGAATATTATAAAAATTTCTTTCTTGCGGCATTTAACTATATTGGAGATACCGGCCTGGCGCAGGAGATCGTCAATGATGTTTTTGTCAAGCTCTGGAAAAATGCGGATACGATCAAGATCGAATCTTCCTTACAGGCCTATATCTATCGGGCCGTTGTCAACAGGAGTCTCGATGTAATGGACAAAAATAAACGACGGCAGCGGCGCCAAAGAGAATTAAGCCGATTGGCGGAAGAGACCTTTGAATTAAGGGAGATCGAAGAAAATGAGCTGACGATCAGTCTTTATAAAGCGATTGACCAATTGCCTGAGCAGTGCCAGAAGGTATTCAGGATGAGTCGTTTCGAGGAATTGAAACAGCAGGAGATTGCCGACCGGCTCAACATTTCCATCAAGACCGTAAAAAACCATATTACCCATGCCCTTAAACAACTGAACAAGGTGCTGACCGACTGGAATTCTCTTCCACTGTGGATAGTGGTAGTTAGAGAATTTTTCTAGCCGGCGACTAGGTCCTTGCCCGTTGTTATCCGTCTTATAAATGAAACTATGGATTCTCTGCCTACATATGACAATCTTCCCTGGGACATGATCATCTCTGCCCTGCAGGGTACGCTGTCTCCGGATGAAGAGCTGCAGTTCCGGCAATGGTTGGCTGCATCCGGGGATAACCAGCAAAAATACGATCAGCTGCGGCGCATATGGAAGGATCGATTGGCTAATTATGTGGTTTACCGGGAAGCCGATGCGATGAAGGCCCTTGAAGCGGTTCACCAAAGGATCGGCGATAGAAGGATCGGCGATAGACGCGTAATGATGAAAAGGTGGATGGCAGCGGCAGCGGTGCTTTTCCTGGCGGCAGGTGCAGGCTGGTGGTATCTCGCCGGGAAGAGCTCATCCGTTCGGTATGAAACCGCTTATAATGAGCGGAAAAGCATATCTCTTCCGGATGGTTCAACCGTAGATCTAAACCCGCAAACTCGTATCCAGGTTGTCCCTGGTTATAATAAAGCCGGCAGAACGGTGATCCTTGCCGGCGGGGAAGCTCATTTTGACGTATCCCATCAGGAGCAACTTCCTTTTATGGTAGACATGGATGTCGCCAGCGTGAAGGATATAGGCACCAACTTCACCGTCCGGAGAATGAAAGACAGTATAAAAGTTACCGTATCAGGCGGCCGGGTAGCCTTTATTCAAAAAGAGACCGGGGAATCCCGGGAGATCTCCGCCGGCAGCTCACTTATTTTGTATATCCCGGAACACCGTTTCGGAGATATAAAGCCGGCGGCCGGTATGAGCGATGCTCAATCCCTGCGATTCAACTATTCACTGTTATCCGAGGTAGTTGCTGTCCTGGAGAAAGTGTCCGGCAAAAAGATCATCCTGAGCGATACGGCGCTCGGGCAAAAAAGGCTGACTATCCGTTTGGGAGGGGAATCCTTTGAAGACGTACTCCACACTATTTGCATTTCCCTGGACCTGGAGTATATAGAAAAGGACGGAGTGTATATTTTAAAAGGTAGGGATGCAGCTAACCATAATTAATGAGAACAACTGCATATCCCCATACACTGCCGGGCATGGCGCCGGTTTTATTAGCCTTGCTTTCCTTTTTTATTCATCAGCCAGTTGTTGCCCAGGAAAAAACCATTGCGGAGCTCCGTATCAGCATCAACGTAAAAGACAGACCATTTCAGGAGGTATTATCTATTATCGAATACAGGACCCCTTATACCTTTGCTTACGGTAAGGCACATGTTCAGGAACAAAAAAAAGTATCGATAACGGCCGTCAATATTCTTTTCCAGGATCTTTTGACTCTTTTATTGCAGGGAACTTCGCTTACCTACCATATTATCGGCCACCAGATCGTCCTTCAGGATATCGTTCAGCCGTCCAGTATCACCCTTAGCGGTTATATAAAGGACTCCCGGAGCGGGGAATCGCTGCCAGGCGCCAGCATTACCATTCCGGCCGCCGGAGCGGGTACTTCCTCCAACAACTATGGGTTTTATTCCATCACCGTACCATATTCCGACACCATAAGAATGGAAATCTCTTATGTTGGCTATAAAAGCCTGGTAAGGCAGGTGAACGCCAATAACGGTCTTGCGCTTTCCTTTGCATTGGAACACAATGACGAGGAGGAGGTGATCAATAAACTAATGGTCGCCAGTGACAAAAGGGAAGACAATATAAAAAAGAACCAATCGGCGCCGCTTGAAATTCCTTCCGAGATGATCCTTGGCACCCCTTCCGTCAGCGGCAGCGGGGACGTGATCGGCGCCGTTGAGATGTTGCCGGGCGTACAGGCCGGGATAGACGGGACGCCGGGCTATTTTGTCCGCGGCGGAAATGAAGGACAGAACCTGATCCTGCTCGATGAGGCTACCCTGTATAATCCCAGCCATATATTCGGACTGGTGGGCATTTTCAATCCACCGGCCATAAAGCATGCCAGCCTGATGAAAGACGGTTTTCCAGCGTCCTATGGCGATCATGTCAGCTCCGTATTGGATGTTGTGATGAAAGACGGCAGTAATGAGCACTCCGGCGGAGTCGTCCAAACAGGAAGCGTAGCGTCGGGGGTAACCCTCTTCGGTCCACTGCAACGAGGGGAATCGTCCTTTCTTCTTTCCACCCGCAGAAGTACGACAGATGTGATACTCCATCCTTTCCTTCATCAGAATTATTTCAGCAATTATTATTTCTATGATGTGAATGCCAAGCTGAATTTTCAGTTATCCCCGAAAGACCGCCTTCTATTCAGTTTTTACAACGGGAGGGATAACAATACCTATACTACGGATTCGACGGATATTACAGGGATCAATTATTCCATGCATTTTGGGAACACTACCTTTACCACGCGGTGGAACCACCAGTATTCCGGGAAAATATTCGCCAATACTTCGGTGGAATATAACCACTATCACCAGTTTGTCTCTGCGACCCAAAATGGCTATTTTGCACAATTATACTCCGGCATCCGGGATATAAATGCAAAAACAAACCTCACTTATTATCTGTCTCCCGCCCACAAGATCAGCGCGGGGGCCGACTATTTGTATCAGACGCTGTATCCCGCATCGTTATCGGCAAAAGTTCCTTCTACAGACTCTTCCAATGGTATCATTCCCGCGAATATCCCTGCGAAGACGGCTTCACGGCTGGCCGTTTATGCCAGCGATGATATGAAGATCGGCCGCCGATGGCAATTATACATCGGAGCAAGGGCGCCCTTCTATTTCAAGCCGGGTGTTCAATACGTTTCTATTGAGCCGCGGCTGGCCTTGCTCTATATGATCGATCCGGCGACAAGTGTGAAAGTCTCCTATACCACTATGCACCAGTACATTCACCTGGTGCAAAGTTATAACGCCTCGTTCCCGGCCGAGATTTGGATCGGCAGCAGCAACATCGTCCGGCCGCAGGCATCCCGGGAAGTTTCGGCCGGGCTGTTTAAAAACTTTAAGGAGAATATTTTTCAGACCAGCCTTGAATTTTACTACAGGCGGCTGGACAATCAATTGTTATTCGGAGGCGGGACGACGCCCACTATTGAAAACAATATCGAGAGTGAATTGATATTCGGGAAAGGATGGAGCTATGGCGCCGAATTCTTTATCCGAAAGAACAGGGGCAGATGGACGGGGTGGCTTGCGTATTCGCTCGCTTATGCCTGGCAACATTTCGATTCGCTGAACCTGGGCCAATCCTTCCCTTTTGCATTTGACAGAAGGCATATCCTGGATCTTTCAAGCGGGTATGCCATAACGTCGCACTGGAAGATCAGCGCCAATTTCTTTCTAGCCAGTGGCCGGGCGTTCACCCTTGACAGCGATACGGCTTCCCTCCTTAACCCGGGCGGCAATCCCTTATACCCCAACAGGGGAAGGGGCCGGGCTTTGGGTCGTGGAAGGAACCAGGACAGCAGTACATACGGCATCAAAGAGAGCAATTACCGGCTGGCCTCTTATAACCGGCTTGATCTGAGCATTCGTTATAAGAAAACCCGGAATGTGGGCCGGCGGGTATTGGAAACGGAATGGATATTTTCAGTGTACAATGTTTATGCCCGTCGCAATGCCGCCTTCGTCTATAGCACCATCGATCCGGCCAGCAGGAAGCTGATAGCCAAGCAGGTACCTTTTATTCCCGTCGTGCCCAGTCTTACCTATAGCTTGAAATTTTAAGGCTTTAAAAACGCCAGGGAAATGCGCCGGAAATCTTATTTTCCTTACCAATAGGACCAGGGGTATTTTTTTCCGTCTTCTATAGGGATGCTCATGTCTATCAAATCCGTTACTATGAAAATCGCTATTATCCTCTTTTTGCTTGTAATAACCCTGTTGCCTTTGGCCAGCTCCGGCCAATTAAACAACGGCGGTCTATACTCGGGCTTCGGAGTGGACGCCGATACCCGCGCCAACTACATGAAATACGGCCTCGTCACCGGCGCCGTCACCAGCGATGACTGGTTCGCTCCTTCCGGTTTCGGTAATAATGTGATCGATACGTCCAACGCCGCTATTTATTTATCTATGCTCCAATCCGGCGGCAACATCTCTTTTAGCAAACGGATGTCCCGGCTATTATACGCTAAAGTAAGCGGGAAGTTATGGCTGGATGCCGCTTATGGAAGGGATTTCTCCTCTGCGGCATCGTTAAAGGATTCGACGGTATTCACCATCGCGGCCAAAAATGGCGACAATCCCAATAACTGGCAAGGTGGCGTCGCTTCTACTCCAAGCAAGAACGATCTGGTAGACGTCTATGCCCATATGCGCCGCGACGGCACCAGCGTCCGGGACTCTTTATGGTTCTTTACCGGTATCACCGCCTTTGGCAACGCCGCCAACAGCTACTATGACGTGGAATTGTATAAGAACAGTTTTACGTATAGTCCGGCAACCGGAATATTCTCTTCTTCGGGGACGAGCGGCGGTCATACCGAATGGCTCTTCGATGCCGCCGGCAATATCACCCAGACGGGAGATATGATCGTCGCCGTCAGCTTCTCTCCCGGCTCTGTCCCTACTATCGACGTCCGTATCTGGATAAGCCAGAACACCTACAATACGTATCAGGGCGGCTCGCTTGCTCCCACTTATTTTAATTTCAACAGCAATTACAGCAGCACTACCGGCTCCTATGGTTATGCCTCTATTGTCAGCAAAGCGGGCACTACGAACTTTGGCGCCGGCATCGCCAATTATTCGGGGACGTCTTCACAGGATACCACCTATGCCACTCCCTGGGGCACCAACAACAGCTCGTCGGGCTGGACCACCCTGTATCAGACGGCGCAGTTCATCGAAGTAGGCCTCAACCTGACCCGCATAGGTGTGGACCCCTCATTGTATTCGGCATTGAACCCTTGCCAGTCCCTATTCTCAGATATCTTCTTTAAATCCAGGTCCTCCAGCTCCTTTACGGCAAACCTGCAGGACTTTGTCATCCCGCTTACCTTCCTCCGGCAGCCCGTCATGGATTTCTCCGTGAAATCCGATACCCTGCGATGCAATCATTCCGCCGGGACTATCACTTTGACGAACAACAGCACCGCCGGCAATTACACCTGGAAAACCATCGGCGGCGGCAACATCACCGGCGCCAACGGTGACAGCTCCCAGCTCAATATCAGTAAACCCGGTTCGTATATCGTTGCAGCATCCCCGGCGCAAGGCTGCCCGGCCGTCAAGGTGGATACCATCGTCGTGCCGATCGATACCTTCCCCCCGGTGGCGACCGCTTTCTCCGGGTTGTCCGGCCACCAGATAAACCTTTACGGCGGAAACACCGCCGCCAGCAACTACTCCACACCCTTTGGCGGTTCACAGGGCCTCGGCTGGAATTGGAGCGGACCCGCTGGCTTTTCCTCTATCCTTCAGAATGCGGTCACCGATACCACCTGGGGTACATATAACCTCACTGTCACCGAAGAACGCAATGGTTGCACGGCCACCGCGACGACGAGTGTCCTCGCGAGCATGTTCACGGTTTTATTAACCAATTCCCTACGGCTCGAAGGGGCCGCCGTTGCACAGCGTATCGACCTCACCTGGCAGGACCTCGATCAAAGCCTCGACCTGTCCTTTGTCGTCGAACGCAGCGATGGGATACATGACTTTCAGGCGATCGGCACGATCTTCAACCCCCATACCGGCGGGAGCGAGGCCCCGGGTTCCTTCGCCTTTACGGATACCCATCCGTCGGCGGATAAAAATCTCTACCGGATCAAAGCGGCTACCACCAGCGGCCTCACCTATTATTCATCGACCATTACCATCGGGTCCGGCTTATCGCCGCTGCAGACGGTATATCTTGCAACAGATAACCCCCAGGCTCCGACCCTCTTCGTAACAACGACCAGTCCCTTCAACGGCGTGCTTGTCGAATACAACGTCAGCGGGCAGGTACTGGTAAAGAAGAATGTCTCTTTTGGCAAAGGAATCAATACCGTCTTGCTTCCCGCGGCGGCAAGGCATACGCTAAACGTGGCGGCACTATTCATCGACGGCCGCCTGGCCTGGTGCCAGAAAGTATTATTCTGATCGGGGTATACTTTTAATAAAAAGCGGGCTTGTCGCCGTCCGTGTTGGGTTGGTTGACGCCTAAATTTGCCCGGATACCAAAGGCTGGTGTTTCAATCAATTTTACGACCAATGCAGCAACGCTCTTACGGGAAACTTCTGTTCCTTTAAAGGGCTCGCCCTTTGGCGTGGTTTCATAATCTATTTCGTCGTTGTCCGTTAGCCATGCTGGTCTTAATATGGTATAGTCGAGGTCGGATGCTTCGATAATGTCAGCCGATTTTCTGAAGGGGGGTAGGTATTGGCCGATCATGATAAAGATGAGCCGCTTGACACCGGTTTTATCCATTGCCTTCACGATGTTCCTGGCCTGCTTGTCTAAAGCGCCGGAAAGGTTGGCGTAGACGACATCCTGACCCACCATTGCCTCATTCAGTTTCTTGCTATCCAGGACATCTCCTTCGATGACGCGGATGCGGGGCGAATGTATCTTTCCTGGTTTACTGGATTTGCGGAGGAAGAGTGTCAACCGTGTTGCCGGTTTCCTGAGCTTTATGAAGATGGCGGCGAGGCTTTGGGTCATCCCTTCGCCTTCGCCCAGAGGACAATAGGAGCAACCTCGACAAGTTCGAGGGATTTGACCATTTCCTTTGTAGTGGTCTTGTATTTTTTGAAATGGAGTGTTTCCAGGTGCGCCTTGTACGCATCTGCATTAGCATATATTTCAAAAATCGTGATGTGGGAGGGATTGTCTTTTTCAGACACGGCATATAAGTTCAAAACACCTGGCTCGACGCGCATGGAAGTTTCGATTTCTTCTTTGAGGGCAGCTTTATAACTTTCCAACTGAACGGCATCGATTTGGAGTTTGGCCAGTCTAACAACCATACTCTTATCCTGAGCAGACGCGTGCCCTGGCAAAAGCAGCGTCGGTATCGAGGCCGTAAGAATTAGAAAGAGCCAACGGAAGTTTAGTACCGGGTTATTTATTTTCATTTTAGGTCCTTTTATTTTTCGATTGAATTTCCTCTGCCTTAAAGGGAAGGCCCGAAAAATGTGGTTATCCGGGAAGGTGGTATTCTTCATCGGTCACCCTGTCCAGCCATATGACTATTCCCTTTTGAGTATTGGTGTTGACGGCTATATGAGTAAACTCGCTGTCGGGTGAGGCGCCATGCCAGTGTACCAGGTCCGGCAGAATTTTAACGACATCCCCTTCATGCAGCACCTGTATCGGCTTTCCTTTTTCCTGGTAATAGCCGGTGCCTTCTGTAACGATCAGGATCTGGCCTCCCGGATGGGTGTGCCAGTTGTTTCGGGCGCCTGGCTCGAAGACCACGTTTCCTATTACCGTGTTGAAAGTGTCATCGGAAGGGACCAGGTTTTTGACCCAGGCCGTTCCTGTAAAATAATCAGCTGGCGCCTTTTCGCCCTTCGGGAAGATGGCGCCTTTATTTTCGGATGTATTCATAGTTTATTTGTTTGTATAAAGTTACCATTTAGTGTTGTAATTGTCGTGTGGAGGGGTGTTTTGCCCGGATGCTCATTTGTTGTTGCTGTATTCTTCATCTGTGACCCGTCTTAACCAGGTAATTACGCCTTTTTCGACCTTAAGATAGCCGACCCCTTCCGCGACGATCACTATCTGCTTGTCAGGATGGGTATGCCAGTTGCTTCTTGCGCCGGGTTCAAATGTTACCCTGGCCATTGTGCAGTGGTAAGGCGTATCATTCGCCAAAGGCTTCAACCATACTGTTCCGGTAAAATAATCCGCCGGGACCTTATTGCCTTTAACATCTTGCGTTTGGCCATTAAGATTGAACAACGTCACTAAAGCAAGGGTTATAGCCAGTGTTGTTTTTATGCTGCTATTCATGTTTTGATGTTTTATTTTAACGGACTGTGTAACCGCCATCGACAGCAATAGCCTGACCGATAATGAAACTTGCAGCGGGACTGCAAAGCCATAACACAGCAGCGGCAATTTCGTCGGGACGCCCAAAGCGCCCGATCGGCACTTCTTTCATCAGTTCTTTTATAGCTTCCGGTTCCCGCTGCATCATCTGCTCAGCCATCGGTGTCAGGATAATCCCCGGACATATTGCGTTGACGCGGATGCCCCTGGTGGCATATTCAAGAGCAGCGCTTTTTGTTAACCCGATTACGCCATGCTTGGAGGCATGATATACTCCTCTGTCGGCTATGCCTATCAACCCGCCTATAGAAGAACAGTTAACAATAGCCCCACTTCCCTGTTTACGCATCTGGCGTAACTCGTATTTCATGCAGTTCCATACACCCCGGAGATTGACCGACATCACTTTATCGTATTCTTCGCTGCTGGCATCGGCTGTTTCGGCAACGGGGCTGTTTATACCCGCATTGTTGTATGCAGCGTCCAAACGACCAAAGGCAGCAACAGTCTGCCCGATCATGGCTTCTACGTCTTTTTCATCAGCGACATCGCAGCGAATAGCCATCGCTTTATGTCCTGCGGCGACCAATTTCTCCGCCTGCTCCAGGGGCTTGTTGATGTCTGCCAACACCACCGTTGCGCCTGCGTCGGCAAATGCTTGCGCTGTTGCCAGCCCGAGACCGCTGCCCGCCCCTGTAACAACTGCTACCTGATCCGTCATTGTCTTCATTATAGCTAATTATTTACAGCAAAGGTATAACGGCGAAAACGCGGGGCAGTAATGATTATCAAACCAAGATGTAAGAAAAACAAACAATTCAGTTCCGTATGGAAGTGGGGACTGCTCCGGTCATCCGCTTAAAGTAGTTATGAAAGTAGGTTGGGTACTCAAATCCAAGTGCATAGGCTATGTCGGAAATGCTCCAGTCTGTATGCTGCAGCAAGGCTTTTGCTTCGCTGATTATTCTTTCGGAAATATGCGCTGAGGTCGGCTTGCCTGTGATTTCTTTAACCGAACGGTTCAGGTGATTGACATGTACCGCCAGCCTTTGGGCAAAGTCCTGTGCAGTTCGTAACCTTAGAGGCCGTTCCATGTTTTCGATCGGGAATTGCCTTTCCAACAGTTCAAGAAAAAATTGAGTGATCCTCGCCGCGGCGTTTTTGTGCTTGAAAAAGGTAGTTGGAGGCTGCATTTTCAAAGCCTCGTGGATGATCAAATTGATGTAGTTGCGGATCAATTCGCCTTTAAAGAAGTAGTCGGTGGTTTGCTCTTCCAGCATCTTCTGAAAGATGGTGGAAATGAACTCCTTTTGCTGGCTGTTCACGGAGACCACAGGGGTGCCGCTGATCTTGAACAAAGGGGATTCCTGAAGGCTTACGGTCCGGTTGTTCAGGGTTAGAAACTCTTCTGTAAACAGACAGGCATAGCCGGTGAGGTCTGCCGAGAGCAGCTGGGATGAATAAGGTATATGGGGGTTGCCAAAAAATAAATAAGGCCCTTCCACGATGATCCCCCTGTCTGCATATTGAATATTGCTTTTGCCGGTGACCAGGCAAACTTTGAAAAAGTCTTTTCGACTATAGTATGGGAGGGGATGCACGCTGGTTTCAATTTCGTAGACTTTAAAACCCTTAAGTTTCAGGTCCATGGTATTGAACTCCGTGATCTGGGAAACGACCTCGTTTATCATAAAGCAAAGGTAAGAAAATCAAACGGGTCTCTGAATTTTGCGAAAGTTGAAGTAGTTCAACCACATTTCTTGAAATAGCTAATTTTCCGTTGTTTGTGCCTGGAGTTACTTTGTCTTTATAAAATAAAACTAAAATGAAACATTTTAAAGACAAATTGATCGTTGCGCTGGCATTAATTACTATCAGCTTTGGCGCTAACGCCCAACAGTCCATGGCGCCTGCTTATTTTACACGGTTTGAGCACCTGAAAATGTCCCGGACGCCCGAGGGTGTGCTGGAGGTAAGATTTGCGACCAACAATGGTCCCATAGTATTTACCGGGAAAGACCACCACGACTTTGTGGAAGCCTTCTCGCAGATTGCACAGGACAGGGACAATAAGGTTGTAATTCTTACGGGAACAGGCAACGAATGGTTTGCCCAGATCGATGGTCCGAGCCTTGGGGATATTACCAATCCGAGAGAATGGAATAAGACCTGGTGGGAAGGACAGCAGGTTCTGCAAAATCTGGCCAGCATCGGAGTTCCGGTTATCGCTGCCATCAACGGGCCTGCAACGGTGCATTCTGAATATGCCCTGACGGCCGACATTATTATAGCCAGCGAGCAGGCCTATTTCCAGGATTTTCCCCATCTGACCTTTGGGATTGTTCCGGGGGATGGTATACAAACGGTGTGGGCAAGAGCTATAGGTGATTACCGGGCAAGGTATTTCTTATATACCCAACAGAAGATAGGCGCAAAAGAAGCAAAGGAAATGGGAGTTGTGGCAGAAGTTTTGCCGGATAATGATGCTTTGCTGAAAAGAGCCCACGAAATAGCCGGCAGGCTTTTGACCATTCCTGAGCTGACGAGGAGGTTCATGCGGACGATGTTCACCCAGCCTCTTCGCAAAGACCTGCTGGAGCAAGTGGGTTATGGTTTGTCCGTTGAAGGGGCTTCGGCCACTGACTTAAAAGTTTCAGCCGAAGAAAAGGCAAAGAAAGAGAAAAGATAAATTGGGGGCGGCTGTTGTAGGATCAGGGTATGGGCGACCTGGCTATATTCGGGAATCGGAGAGTGATTCATTGTTTGTAAGTGGAATCACTATTATATTTGCAGTGGTGAATCTGAATAACCGGGTTCTGCCTTTTCCCGAATATTGCATCTATGACATACTCCAGTCACGATAAGATAGTAGAATATATTGAAAAATTCGTCAAGCTGTCCGATGAAGAAAAAAGTGAATTTGCCGGCAGTTTTAAAGAAGTCAGGATTATAAAAAGACAATTCGTTGTGCAACCCGGTTTTACGGCAAGAAGCCGGTGGTTCGTGATAAAGGGTGCATTGAGGGCCTATGTTGTAGGTGATGAGGGCCAGGATCATACCATTCAACTGGCTATTGAGGACTGGTGGATCTCCGACTACAACAGCTATATTTATCAGCAACCGGCGAGTATGTTTGTAATAGCGCTGGAGGACTGTGTTATGCTGCAAATTAACTTCGAGGATGAACAAAAATTAAAGGCATCGAACTATAAATTTGAAACATTCTTTAGAATATTAGCCGAACGGTCGACTGCCTTCATGCAGAGGCGTCTCATAGTGAATCTTACGAAATCTGCAGAAGAGCGTTATAATAGCTTTCTTGAAAAATATCCGCTAATGGCGGAACGGGTGCCCCAATATGCAATAGCCTCCTACCTGGGGATGACCACCGAATTCCTGTCAAAGATCCGCAATAGAAAAGTAAAACGTAACAATTAGTTGAACTAGTTCAACTGTATTTCCTAACCTGCTTCATTTTAAAATAATGCGGTCAGAAAGACCTTTGTATTGTCAATATCGACAATAACAAACAACAATTATTAAAATGAAAACGGCAGGTAAATTAAGTGGAAAAGTAGCCATTATCACGGGGGCGTCAAAGGGAATCGGTGCAGCAATTGCCCGACAATACGCCGCCGAAGGGGCTTCGGTAGTAATAAATTATGCATCTGACAGGAAGGGGGCGGAAGGTGTAATGAATCACATAATAAATGACGGGGGAAAAGCCATAACGGTTCAGGGCAGTGTGTCGAACGCGGCAGATGTCCAACGCCTGTTTGACGAAACAAAAAAGACTTTCGGGAAGCTGGATATACTGGTGAATAACGCGGGTGTATATTCTTTTGCCGATATAGAAGCGATCACGGAGGAGTCGTTCCACAAGATGTATAACACCAATGTATGGGGAACGATCCTGACGATCCAGCATGCCGTGAAATCATTCAATGGGAATGGCGGCACCATTATAAATACAGGCTCTGTTGTGACCACCCTGGATATGCCAACTGCCCTGGTTTATTCAACGACAAAATATGCTGTAGATGGCATTACACGGATTCTTGCCAAGGAATTAGGGCCCAGGAAAATCCGGGTTAATTCTATCAACCCCGGCCTGATAGAAACGGAAGGCACACATTCCTCCGGCGTTATAGGCGGCGAGGGTGAAAAATGGCACCTGTCTCAGACACCGCTGGGCCGTGTTGGTAAACCCGCAGATATTGCGAAAGTCGCCGTTTTCCTGGCTTCAGACGATTCGTACTGGGTCAACGGGGAACTAATTGCTGTGAGCGGCGGACAGCGATAACTTATTTCAATAACAGCCAAAACATTTTAAAATGGAAAAAGTAATTGACAGGGCTTTTACGGTTCCGGCAAGAGCGGACGTATCAGCAAACAACCAGGCTATTTTTGACAAATTTCAAAAGGGTGCTGGTTTTGTGCCCAATCTCTATGCGTACTTTGCGAAGAACGAGACGGCGTTAGGCGACTATCTTGCTTTTCAAAATCGTAAAAGCTCCCTGAGAGGTAAAGAGAGGGAAGTAGTGAATCTGGTGACGAGCCAGATCAACGGATGCCGGTATTGCCAGTCGGCACATACGGTATTGGGTAAGATGAATGGGTTCACGGATGAGCAAATTCTTGAGATCCGCCGCGGCGCGGCTTCATTTGACAGCAAATTAGATGCGTTGGCAAAGCTGACGGCGTCTATAGTGAATAACAAGGGTAGGGCAGGGGCTGATCTGGTGGAAGGATTTTTTGCAGCAGGCTATACGGAAGCGAACCTGATAGACGTGATCATTGTGGTAGGAGATAAAATTATCAGCAACTACCTGCATAATCTGACTGAGATTGAAATTGATTTTCCTTTGGCTAAGGAGATCGTGTAACCCTGGCCCGGCAATAAGACAATGCTACCCGAAAAAGTATCTTACCATAAAGCGGCCGCACAATATTTGAAGATGTATTATGAAAATAATGCAGAGAATAGTATTTTTTTTCTTATCGTTTCCTAAATCAGCTGGCCGCTGAGGCAAAGCAAATAGCCAAATCATTGTCTTTGAAAAAATGCATTATCAAAATGCCATACCGGCAGCAAAGGCTGGCTAACTTCAAACCTCTTTATTAATGCCATTCCCATTCACTTTTATCAGCTTCATTTCGCAGACCTTCAAACACATCACTCTCGGGTTTTTCACCAGATGCTATTGCTTTGGAAAAAAGCATATCCCATTGCTCCCTGGGAGGAACAGATTTTTCGGGATACGACAGAGTTGCAAAGCAATTATAATATTTCCAAAGTCGCTATTCATGTAAGCCTGGGAGCGTCAGGGCTCCTGATAAATAATAGAAAAGGCCGTCCGAAATGAACGGCCTTTCAGGAAACTGGTTCGATGACTTGTCGATCCGGCGGTTATTGTAACAGCAGCTTTGCAAAACGGGTGGACTTCCGGCCTTGCGCCTGCAGGATATAGAATCCTTTAGGTAGTCCTTCGGGCAGCCCGATCGTCTTTGTACAAAGGGTCCCGTTCACCGGCATGCGGTACTGATAGACGGGCTTGCCTTCCGTATTGAGGAGGACCAGGTTGACCTCCGGCTCGGTACAACCTTCCAGCGTCAGCGTACAAACGGAATGAGAAGGATTGGGATAAACGGAGAGCTTCCAGGCGCTGCCATGCCCGGCCGTGTTGGAAGGGGCAGCCGGCATTGCCGTGCCGGAGATGCCGGAGTCGATCAATGCGAGAGGTATACGAAGTCCTCTCGGCCGGTAGTATTCCGGATTGTAGCCATTGTTGATACAGGCCGGCTCACAGTTGCTATACCCGTTGATATCGTAGGTGACAAGGATTTCGTTCCGGGCGTTGATATACTCAGGATGCAGGGAAGGAGCATAAAAAAAAGGAGAATGTCCCAACACATTGTCCGGAATGGTATAGATGGTCTTCTGCGGCGAGAAAGGGCCTGTGATGCTGTTGCTGGTGGCCGTATAAATATGGGTCCCTGCATCGCAGGATACACTGAATTCGGTGCTGACCAGGACATATTTATTCCTCACCTTAGCTACAAATGCCCCGTTGGATGCGCCGGTGGCGATGGTGGCGATATGGCTTACGGCCGTGTCCCAGGCCGAGCCGTTCCAGAAGGACCAGCGCGTGAAGGGGGCGTTTTTCGGGAACCGCGCCACGACGATGTTGCTGGTGATAAAACCTCCTTTGATGCCCCAGGTATAGATGTAGCTGTCGGGTTCGTTCGTATCGAATCCCAGCCCGAAGGTTATACCGTTGAAACTCTGCAAGGAGTCGAAGCCGGCCACCGTCAGTGCAGGGAAGGTCATTTTGCCGAGGTAATCGTTGCCGCCGCTGGTGAAACCGAGACCGCCGGTGTCATTCTTGATATTGCTGCAATATACGTACACGGTGTCTCCGTTCTGATAACCGGACATGGGCCAGAGCAGATGATTGTCGTCGGGATTATTCTTGAACAGGCTGGGCACGCCCGGGCCGCTTCCGATGCGGGTGGACGTGGCGGGCCAGCTCCAGTTGCCCAGTGGCTGTACGAGCGCGGCATTCCTTACCTGGAAGAGGCAGCCTGTAGTACCGGCAAGCGTATCGTAGTTGTTGATATAGCTATCGTTCATCGCCCAGAGATCCCTGCCATCCGACAAGGGGATGGAGAAGGCCCCGTCGCTGGCGATCCACCCGCTGTCCCTGTTGAAGAAACCTGTCACCAGTGAATCCCTGTATATCCCCGCATTGCCGGGGATGGGATTATTGTGGCGGAACATCATGTCGGGCAGGGGAGAACCATAGCTCATTGCGTTGGAGGTACCGGTGAAGGTCATGCGAAACTGGTAGACCGAATCCAGCGTGACGGTCGCCGTGGGCCGGATACACCATTCGTATTCTTTTTTATTGCCGGCATTGAGCGTATCGGCAAACTGGAAAGTACTGACGAGGACCTTGCCTCCCGCAAAGGCGCCTGCCCCGTCGTCCCTGATAAGGGCGGAAGTAACAGGCTGTCTGTCGGTGACATAAGGGCTGGAGCCGGCCATGACAAAATCAAAACCGGCGCTGGTGTTGGATATGGATGTCCAGGCGCCGGAGGAGCCCCGCTGATACTGGAGTCTGATAGTGCCGGTCTCATTATTGCCGAGGCTGTTGTATAATTCGATCCGCAGACGGACCGGGGTACCCGCCGTAAAAGGGAGTGTGGAGGGAAAGTCCTGGGGGGCGGTCCAGGTGGCACGGTTTTGCGATCCGTCGTCCTTGCGCCAGCGCCAGTGCGCCTCGCTGAAGTTGGCAAAAGCCTGGCCGCCCGTTGCGGACAGCAGGATGTAAAGCAGGATAGTCTTTGGTTTCATGGCATTTTATTTAACTGGTTTATAATTTGGAGGCCGGTGACGAAAGAAGGTTTGGAGACGGGTGAAGGAAGCAGGATAAAGAGAAGGACGATCAGCAGGCTGCCTTCAACCGGGAGCCAGGGATGGGTTACGGCCGGGGGCTGAAGGTCATTGGGTCGGACGGCGAGGGTAGAAATAAAAGAGGTCTCGCTGCGCCGGGCTTCCACGATCCGTCCGGAGGCGCGGACCAGCCCCGACCAACCGTTGTTGCTGTTAATGGCAATGTCCTTACGCGTTTCTACTGCCCTGAGTCGGGCATTGTAAAAATGCTGGGAGACAAGGTAGGTGTCGCGGAACCAGCCGTCATTGCTCATGTTGAAAAGGAACTGGGCGCCATGACGGACCCTGTCCGCCGCCTCGGCCGGCAGCGCCGACTCGTTGCAGATGAGGATGCCGGCATTCCCGTAAGGGGTGGCCAGGGGAAGCCCCTGTTCTCCCGGCCGGACTGTGTATCCGTCAGCCGAGAAAAAAGGGATGGACAAGCCGTTCCAGGATCGTTCGGCCAGGAGGAGCGGAACCTTTTTATCATAACGGCCCGATACGGCTCCGCCGGGCAGCAGGCAATACGCGGAATTATATATTTCACCCGCTATGCATTCAGTGTTCATCCCTACCAGGTGCGTGATCTTCGCCGGGTCGGAGATACGCAGCAACTCCCGCACCAGGTCGTCATCCGGCCGGTAGGTCCATGGGATGGCGGACTCGGACCATCCGATCATGTCGGGCCGGGCCGCCACCGACTGACGTTCGAGGTCCAGCAGCTGTTTCACCAGGCGGTTGCCGTTGGTCTCGTCCCACCGGACTTCGGGAGGAATGTTCACTGCGATGAGGGACATGGTGAATTTTCGAGAAGAGGGGTGGAATGCGGCCAGCAGGCCCCACCCGAGCAACATATAGGCAGCAACGGTGAAAACCGGTAATAATAACCTCTTCCAACTGCGATGGATAACCGCTTGCGCGAGACAGTAGTTTACGAACACGACGACAAAACCGGCGCCGCCCACGCCGACCCAGGATACAGGCTGGATCGCGTACAGGTTTGCCGACAGGGCGTTGCCCATGCGAAAGAGGAACCAGGGCATTGCCTGCGCCGACCATTGGAGGCCCGCGTCCGCCAGGGTCCAGAGCGCCGCAGCGAGCAGGGCTTCGGGGAGAAAGGATTGGCGCCGGCTGGATCTGTGCCGGTTCCGCAGCCGAATGAACCTGTGCCGTTTCCGCAGCCATACAAAAATCCGGCAGAGCACTGCCCAGCCTGTGGAGAAAATGATCGTACAAAGCAGGAAGATCGCGATCCCATATATAACAGGACCTCCGGTAAAGGTCCCGATGCCCGGTATCATCCAGCCAAATGTACAGGCGGCAAGCACAAGACCTGTCCAGAAGCCGGTCCGTGAAGCGAGGCGTGGGGATGTTTCATCAAGGACAAAAAACAGCGGGACCAGGGCGACCCAGGAAAGCAGGAAAACCGTGTGCAGAACGGCGAAGAAGAGGGCAAGTCAGAGTGGGCGTTTGCGCAAGGAAAAGGACAGCGCGATCAAGCCCGCGATCATCCAGCCGATGGCGATGATCTGCGCCTGGCTTAGGTTCCAACTCCCGATGGTGTATTTGGGATTAATCCGAATGAATTCGATCGTGAACCGTTCCAGGCCATTCAGAAGGGCAAAAATGGCGAAGAGGAGGCCTGGTCGCCTGAGCCTGGAACGCAGGGTCCACAGGGCTGCGAAGAACAGGAGACAGACCACCGCTTCATAAAAAGACGTCGGATAGACGGGGGCGGGCAGCTGTGTACAATAGTTGTCTGTACAGCCCGGGATATAGACTCCCTGGTGGATACTATTATGAGGGTAGCGGAAGCTCCAGATCCAGGCGGGCGCCCATTGGAGCCCGGCGGGCTGCGGCGTTGTGTTGACGATGCCCCAATCACCGTCGCCGGCGAGGTGACAGCCGATGCGGCCGATGCCATATGCCAGCATCATGCCGGGGCTGCCGATGTCCGCTGCAATGATCAACGGTATCCCGTGCTTTCGGTTGATGTAGAAATAGGTGAGGGCTCCCGCGATCAGGGCGCCGTAATAGTTGAGGCCGGATACGCCTTCGATCTTTGCAAATAGGATGGCGCCTGCGAAGCCGGCGATGCCGCAGGCTAATAGGAGGCGATCCATTAGTTGGTAGGGGTGGACATATTTTTTTGGGATGGGTTTTGGCGCCTGGCGGCGCCAAAAAAGCCATACGCTTAGTGTTGTTGCGAGGCCTACTATTATTCCGCCTGAGAAGCTGCCTCTGAAGGAAAGTAGAAAGTCGGGCAGGGTGCCGATGTAGTAGGAGCGGTTGAACCACCAATAGACGGTTTTGGCTCCAATAATAAAACTCACGAGGAAAAGGGGGATGCGATTTGTGCCAGGACTTGCGCCGGGATCTGGCAGGAGATGTATGATTCCCTCGGCTTCTTTCCTTTTATACTCCGACCGGAATACCCACCAGGCGCCCGCAAATGACAGCATCATAAAAAAACCGAAAGTAGGGATAGGAAGGCGGAGCGGCACCCCGGTCAGGTAGGAAAACAGATGGCCGATGGTTGGGAACATAAGGGTTTTTTATTATGGTACTATTTTGACATGACTGATTAATGTCGAGGTAAAAAAATATCTTAAAAATTTCCTAAAACGTTTTTTCTATCTACTTTTATTTCAATAACGATTCCTCCGGTTTCAAAATACCATCAAAATTCGACCCGTTGGAGTACTTTTTTTTATGAATCTAATTGCTTGTATATGAGAACAAAACAGCTTTCCCTGGCTTATAGGGCCCTCAGGCCGGATATCCCTCCGGCTCTTATTTTTCAAAACCATTCGGGTGGTGCTAAGGGTTTTCCTCTAAATGCTTTTTTTTCGGTTCTGCCCCCTTTTTTCCTGTTACCGACCCCTTCGGCTTCCTGTTTTTCCCGATTTTTTTTGGATTTATTTAGCCTCAATGCTTGCACAATTTTACCATATCCCTTCCTTAAAACCGCCATTTAATGAAAAGAAACGCGCTTTTTCTGCTGATCCTCGTGCTGGCGGCAGCGGTTCCCGCCTGTAAAAAGACGGGCTTCCTGGACCAGACCGTGACGACGAGCCTGGATGAGACGACCACGTTCACGGACAGCTCCAATGCCATGCAGTTCCTGAATAATATCTACAGCAACATCGGGTTTGCCACCGATCCCCGTAGGTTCAACAGTGGCTCGAGCAATCTCTGGTTTGCCGGGCTTGAAGCTGCCTGCGACGAAGCGGAAGGCCCCAACGCCTCCAGTTCCAACGGTTTTATCCAGTTTGCCACCGGTTCGGTCAATCCTACTGTCGTCCCTCCCGATGCATGGAGCGTGCCTTATAGCAATATCCGGGCAGTCAACCAGTTCCTCAAACATATCCCTGTTATTCCCTTTAACAGCTCGTTGAAAACGCAGGTGTCGGCAGAAGTCCGGTTTCTCCGCGCCTGGTATTATGCTATGATGCTGCAGCATTACGGTGGTGTCCCCCTCATTGGCGATACTATTTATGCCTCGGCAGATCATATCGTGGCCAAACGTAACTCCTACCGGCAATGCGTAAATTATATCCTGTCGGAATGTGATGCGGCGGCTGCGATTTTACCCGCTACCTGGTCAGGCGCCCAATACGGAAGAGCCAGCAAGGGGGCCTGCCTGGCATTGAAAGCAAGAGTCCTGTTATTTGCGGCGAGTCCGCTATTCAACAATGGCGGCCAGGCTCATGGCATTACCGGGCTGGACTCCATCGTCGCCTATCCGGACAGCGACCCCCATCGTTGGCAGCTGGCCGCCGACGCGGCAAGGGCCGTCATTGGTCTCGGCGCGTATAGCCTGTTCGTGGATTCCACGTCCATGCCCGGACAACCCGGTTATGGATTCCAGGAATTGTTTACGAAACGGTACAACACCGAATATATCCTGGCCCGTATGATGGTGGACAACAAATACCTGGAATCCATATGGGACGTGCCCACCCGTGGTGGAAGCGGCGGCCCTTTCCCTTACCAGGAGATCGTGGATGTCTTCCCGATGAGCAATGGAAAAGATATTACCGACCCGTCTTCCGGATATGACCCCGCCAATCCTTACCAAAACCGTGATCCGCGTCTCGGGTATACTATCATTCATGACTCCACGCTACGGGTGACTTTCGGCACCAACCAGCCCTCGCCGGTGCTGCTTTATCTCAATACCAGCGTCGCGCCGCCCGTGGCGGCCAGCGGGGATGCCGTCTACAAGGGTACTACCACCGGTTTATACATCTTTAAAATGATGGACCCCAATGTCATCAACAATAGTCTCTCCACTGCAAGCCGCGTCCTGCCGCAGATCCGTTATGCCGAAGTCGCGCTGAACTTTGCGGAGGCGACCAACGAGGCTTCGGGGCCTACTTCAGAAGTTTACCAGTCGATCGAGGCGATCCGCCAAAGGGCCGGTCTCCGTCCTTACCAGCTTCCCACGGGGCTCGACCAGACCCAGATGCGTGCCGTCATCCAGAAAGAAAGAAGACTGGAGCTGGCCTTTGAAGGGTTCCGCTTCTTTGACACCCGTCGTTGGATGATCGCAGAGCAGACGGATAATCTTTCTATGCATGGCATGGAAGTAGACCGGGGTCCCGGCGTCGTCTATAAACCCTTTGTCGTCCGCAAACATAATTTCACCAAGGCAATGTACCTGTGGCCGCTGCCCCTTTCGGAGATCGCCAAGTCTCCCGAGCTGCTGCAAAATCCATTGTACTAACTATTATGAACATATGAAAAATTTACTGATTATTTTTGCCGCCGTATGCGCCGCCGGGCTCTTCGCCTGCAAGCCGGAGCGGCTGATCACCCCGTCGGAGCCGATCAAAAATCTTTCGGGAAGCTGGGCCATCATCAAGGCTACCCGCAACGGGGCGGATATTACGTCGCGATTCGACTTCTCTCATTTTCGTCTCAAGTTCTCCGATAGCAGCTATACGATTGACAGCCTGGTGCCCTTTATCGTCAGCCACAACGGGAAATGGGCCTTCGACGACCCGCAGTATCCTTTCAATATCAGCTTTACAGCGACCGACAGCAGCATAAAGTCTACGCCGCTGCTGTTTCCCGTTACGAACGGACAACGGAATGTCATCATTACGTTTAGCCCCGGCTGTAGCCTCAACTCCTACCAGTACACCCTTCAAAAAGCGAATTAATGAAATATAAATCTCTTAGCTGGAAGATCATCGGCGGCCTCTTGCTGCTCATTATTGTCAGCTGCAGCATGACGATCGACAGCGTCGTTCAGCCCGCCAGCGTCAATGGCGGCGACAATCTGCCGGTGACCCTCAATGTAACCATCGTCACCAACCAGGCCCAGACCTCCAATTTTATGGTGGCCGTCCTGGTGCCGAAAGTTTGGAAGGCAAGGCAGAATGCCGCTATTACCTTCACCAGCGACATCAGCTCCGGTCCTCAACCGATGACTGTCATACCCGTGGGGACGGCAGCGCCCCAGGGCGGCGGCGCTGACTGGCCGACCCTGCTGCTCAATAAGATCGGCAATGGCGGCAACCTGATCGCTGACTATGAATGGGTAGCTTTTTATTCGAACTCAAGCTATTCCGTGGCCGGGAATACCACTATACACGCAACGGTGAGCATCAACATCAAGACAAGCCCGGATAATCTCTCCTTTAAGTTGGGTTATTGCGTCGCCAACAGCACGGACGGTCTCAGCAGTACCGACCGTTTTAGTTCAAATTTTCCCGGTTGCTTCCGGGTCAACGGCACTGGTGACCTCATCGATTTTTGCAACCCCCAGCTTTCCTCTATCGACCCACGGACTTCGCTGGACAACGATATCATTACGATCACTTTTGATGGCGGTGTCACTTCCACCGCGTTGGACAATGCAACGCAGGTTTATCTGTGTATGACAGGGGTTCTGACAACCGGAGACAGCATTGCTGTCTGTTCCCAGACCGATGCCACCAGGATGACGTCCCTTGGACTCAACAAATGGCAGAAGGACCTCTGGCCCCGAAAATTATTCAACCTGACCGATAACCAGCATCTCAGCGGTCTGAGGTATTACTTCACCGATGCAGGAGGTAATAACAAGGTAGGATATGGTGGTGGTTCTGCTCCTTTTACTTATACATTCAAATGCCAATAACGAATATGTCTAACTACTGCTTATATAAAAGGCTCCTGGTGTTGCTGGTCCTTGCGATCCCCGCGATGGCGATGGGCAATGCTGCGACGCCCATCAAGGGAACGATATTGGATTCCTACGGATATCCATTACAGGGAGCCGTGGTGCATATTAAGGGAGAGAGGTCAGGCGTCGTCACCGGTAAGGACGGAAGCTTTGAGGTCGATGCCGCCGCCGGCACTGTCCTTATTGTCGAACACCCCGGCTTCAATGTGTCGGAGATAAAGGCAAGAGCCGGCCAGCCAATGCTGGTAAGACTTGCGGAACGTTATCTAAGGGCAGCCCTGCCTCCTTCGATAAAGACCCAGGCTTCCGGGGATACGATATATGTATCTTATCACTCCGAACCCATGATCGATGTATTGTATGGCCGGACAAAACAGCAATCCTTTCTCGGAGCGGTGTCCACCATCGGAGCTTCTCAACTAAGCACCACACCTGCGTCCTCCTATATCTATGCCTTGCCCGGAAGGCTGGCCGGATTAAATGTGCAGCAGACCAGCGGATTTTATACCCCGCTGACAGCCGCCCTTACCAGCAGGGACATCTTTGTCGGTAATATCCCCAATAATACCAGCGGCGCAGGGCCGACAGATAATACCGAATTCAATATTCAGCTAAGGGGACATAACGCCAGCCTGGGGCAGTCACCCATCGCCGTCATCGACGGAGTGCAGCGGGAGTTCTATAGCCTGGACCCCGAAAGCATCGAGTCCGTCTCGGTATTGAAAGATGCCTTGTCGACGATCCTGCTGGGACAGAACAGCTCCCGCGGCGCCCTCATCGTCACGACCAAACAGCCGGTGGCGGGACCGCCCCGTGTCTCCTTCACCGCTGAGACGGGCGTCCAAAGCGCCCTGAAGCTGCCTACGCCGCTGCCCGCCTACCAGTATGCTTACCTGCTGAACGAGGCCTTGCTCAACGACGGGAAGACGCCGGCTTATACGGCTGCGGATTTTAATGCCTGGCGTAACCATACCGATCCTACCGGCCATCCCGACGTCGACTGGTATAAGACTATCCTGAAAGATAATTCCAGGATCAACCGCTATAACCTGAACGTCACCGGCGGGGGTAACACTGCCCGTTATGTAATAGCCATGAATTATATGGATCAGCAGGGGCTGTTTGCCAGTTCTGACGCCAATCCCTATAATACCAATACCGATCTCAAGCGATATGTCATCAATTCCAAGATCGATGTGGACGTCAATAAGGACTTCAATGCCGGTCTCCAGCTCTTTGGCAGGCTGCAGGACGGCAACCAGCCGGGAGCCACGACGGCCAAGATCTTACAGGGACTGCTGACGACGCCCAACAACGCCTATCCCGTGCGTAATCCCGACGGCTCTTTTGGCGGCACCGCCAATTACACGCAAAACCTGCTCGCCCAGACGATCGGTTCGGGTTACCAGGCCGACCATGTACACGATGTCATGGCCAATCTCGATCTTAACTATAAGCTCGATAAGTGGGTAAAAGGCTGGTGGGCAAAAGCAAAAGGAAATGTCTCGGTACAGGGGGCCAGCAATATCGATCGCAGCAAGCAGGCCCCGGTATTTTCCCAGTCGATCGCTTCACCGGGGGATACGAGCTATCACCGGTATGGCAGTACCATCAATCAATCCAATGCGTTTACTAACACCTCCTGGGCAAGATATCGTTTCGTCCAGCTGTCTACCGGTTACGACCGCAAGTTCGGTTCCCATTCGGTGAGCGGCATGCTTTTATTCGACCAGAAGAAGGTGCTGCTGAATTACGATATTCCTTCGGCGCTGAGCAATTTTGCCGGTAAGGCCTCCTATAGCTACAAGGGGAAATATTTTGCAGAGGGCGCGGCCAACTACAGCGGTTATGACCGCTATGCACCGGGTCATCAATACGGTCTTTTTTATGCCGGCGGCCTGGGTTGGGATCTCTCGAAGGAAAGCTGGCTGCATTCTCAATCCCGATGGCTGGACCAGCTGAAACTAAGGGTCACCTATGGCCGGACGGGCAATGCCAACGTCGACAACTACGGCTATTTTATCTGGCGCCAACATTTTACCGGTGTGGCGGGTACCTATCCCATCGGAAGCAACTATCCTAACGGCGGCGGTCTGGCCGAGCAGGGTAATCCCGGCAGCCAGGTGCTGGCTAATATCAATGCCACCTGGGAAAAGGCCGATAAGCTGGATGCCGGTCTGGACCTCTCCGTCTTCAACAATCACCTGCAGCTGACTGCTGATTATTACCACGAACGATATTTTGACGTGATGCAGACAAGGGGCCGCAGCATCGCCCTTATCGGTATCCAATACCCCGCCGAAAACATCGGCATCGATCTTTACCAGGGGGGCGAGCTTACGCTGACCTACCAGGATCATGTGGGTGACCTGAATTATTTTATCACCGCCAACGCCGGGGATATCCGGTACAAGGACCTCAATCACGATGGTGTCATAGACCAGTTCGATGTAGCCCCTATCGGCGCTCAGAAACCGATAATTTATTATGGTCTTACAGCCGGCGCCAGCTATAAAGGAATTGAGGTTAGCGTACTGCTTCAAGGCGTGGCCAATCGCGAGGAATATATCGTCAATAGTTATACGGATGCGGGTTTCCAGGGTCAGAACAACGGTTATTCCCAGGCCTATGTGCAGGCGCTAAACAGGTGGATACCGGAAGCGGCTGCTACGGCCACTTATCCAAGGCTGACGGCCGGCGGCAACGGGTACAATTATAGCCCGCTATACCAATCCAGTTCCTATTTCCTGCGAAACGGCAACTATTTGCGGATCAAGAATGTGGACATCGGTTATAACCTGCCTTATACCTGGATGAAACGGCTGAAGCTGCGGGGGATCCGTCTCTTTGCCAATGCCCAGAATCTTTTTACGCATTCTGCTTATAAAGGGGTGGACCCGGAAGTGGCTCTTCCCAATTATCCCATGCAAAAAGTCATCAATACGGGTGTTACCGTCAAACTCTAGTTGTCTTTTTAAATCATTCAACATGAAAAAGTTTTTTTACATATTGTTCGGGGTAACCTCTCTAAGCGGGCTGGTATTTTCCGCCTGCCAGAAGACCTATGAGAGCGTTCCTTTGGGACAGCAGGTGACGCTGGATCTGGCCTTCGATCCCCTGGATTCCCTGGGCAAGCAGGCCATGGTCTACCTGTTGACCACTTACCAGCAGGCCTTCTACAGTGGTCACAACCGGCTGAGCGGAAACTATATGGACGCCGCTTCGGATGACGCCATTTCTTCTGCATCCGGTATTCCCGCCGTCCAGGCGATAGCTACCGGCGCCTATTCGGCCGCCTCGCCCAATGCAGACGATCAATGGGCGCGTGATTATGCCGCGATCCGCAATGCCACGGTCTTTATCGTGTATATCAATCGCGTGCCGATGCTGGAAAAACTTCCCAACGGGCAGCCCGCCCGTGCGGCTTACCGATCGGAAGCCCGATTCCTCAGAGCCTGGCTTTATTTCGATCTGCTCAAGCGGTATGGCGGTATCCCGTTGCTCGGGGATTCGATCCGCCAGATCACGGACAACATACAGCTTCCGCGAAACAGTTTTTCGGATTGTGTCAATTACATCGTCAGCGAATGTGACAATATCAAGGACAGTCTCCGTACGGCGGCGATGGTCAATTCCAATTCCTATGGCCGTATCACGCAGGGCGCGGCTATGACCCTGAAGTCGGAGGTGTTGTTATATGCCGCCAGTCCGCTTTTCAATGGCGGGAATATCGACCCTTCCAATCCGCTGACCGGGTATACCAGTCTTGATGGAAATCGCTGGAAGCTGGCGGCCGATGCGGCAAAGGCGGTGATCGACCTGGGCGCTTATAGCCTGATGCCTTCCTTTAACGATGTCTTTGTTACCCAGGCCGCGCCGGTAGGCTCGAATAAAGAGACGATCTGCTGGATGCAGAGTGGCAACGACAATACTGTGGAAAAGGCCAATGCGCCTATAGGTTTTACTTCAGCCGGCGGCAACGGAAATACCAGTCCCACGCAGAACCTGGTGGACGCCTTTCCGACAGACTCCGGTTATGCCATCACCGATGCAAATGCGCATTACAATACCAATAACCCTTATGCTCATCGAGATCCCCGTTTTAGCCTGACGGTCTTTCACAACGGTAGCTTATGGCTCAACAGGGCCGTGCAGACTTTTGACGGCGGGGTGGACAAACCGGGGGGCAGCGTACAGCAGACAAAGACGTCCTACTATATGCGCAAATTCATGGGCGCCTTCGAGAGCGTAAGCAGCAATCCCCCTTCGTATTCCGCCGTATACCACGATTTCATCTATTACCGCTATGCCGGCGTATTGCTCAACTATGCTGAAGCCACCAATGAATTCTCGGGCCCTTCCGCCGATGTATACAATGTATTATATGCCTTGCGTAAAAGAGCGGGCATTCTTACGGGGCCGGGTAATACCTATGGCGTAAAGCAGGGGATGACGCAGGACGAAATGCGGACGGCGATAAGAAACGAAAGGCGGGTCGAAATGGCCTTCGAGGAACAGCGCTATTGGGATATTCGTCGCTGGAAGATAGCCGCCCAGGTCTATAACGGCGCACCCTTACAGGGAATGGACATACAATTGTCCAGCGGCGGACAGATCTTTTACAATCTTATTCCGGTGTTGACTCCGGTCTTCCGGGATCCGCAGATGTATCTGTATCCCATTCCTTATAGCGAGGTGATCAAAAACAACCAGATGAAACAAAACCCTCTTTGGTAACAGGGGTATATAACCGACAACTAACACAATAATTTTTTCCATATGAACAAGCTCATCTTTCCCCTTCTATTGGCTCTGGCGCTGCTGCCCGGTCTTGCCTTTTCACAGGCCAGGACAGTGACTGGTACGGTAAAAGATGCCAACGGACCGCTGGCGGGAGCGACCATCACCGAAAAGGGACAGCCCCGCAATGCCGTCGCGGCGGACGAGCATGGCAAATTCCGCATTGTGCTGCGGGGAGGGACCAATACCCTTGTCGTCACCTATCTCAATTTCCAGCGCCAGGAGGTCAATATTAAAAAGGAAGGGGGGCAGGACCTGCAGGTGATTATGCAGCAATCCACGCAGGGCATGGAAGAGTCGGTAGTCGTCGGCTTTGGGAAAAAGAAGCGGATCACCAATACCGGGGCGGTCAGCTCGATCAATGCCGATGAGATCCGGGATGTGCCGACTTCCAGCGTACAGAATGCGCTGGCCGGGAAACTACCCGGTTTTTTTACCCAGCAGCGTAGCGGCCAGCCGGGACATGATGCCTCAGACTATTATATCCGGGGCGTCAGTTCGCTTAACCCTGACGGTAACCAGCCCCTCATCGTGGTGGACGACATCCAATACACTTATGATCAGCTGGCCCAGATAAACGTCAATGAGATAGAAAGCATTTCGATCCTGAAAGACGCGAGCACCACCGCTATTTACGGCATTAAAGGAGCGAACGGGGTATTGGTCGTTACCACCCGCCGGGGGGCGGCCGGCAAGCCGAAGTTCGACGTGCGGCTGGAAGGCGGAGGGCAGGCGCCTGTCCGGACGCCTAAATTCCTGGATTCCTATCATACCGCCCAGCTGGTGAACGAAGCCTATACCAATGACGGCATCGCCCCTTTATTCAGCCAGACGGACCTGGATGCTTTCAAGAGCGGGACAGACCCATACGGGCATCCCAACGTAAACTGGTATAAGGCGATCAACCGGCCTTATTCGCTTCAGGCCAACGCCAACCTGGATATCTCCGGTGGAACTTCCAATGTCAAATATTTTATCTCCGGCGGCGCCTTTACGCAGAGTGGTTCGGTAAAGAATTTCTCGACGAATGCCGACGGGGTTAACAGCAATTATTTTTACAAGCGATATAATATCCGGTCCAACCTGGATATACAGGCTACAAAGAATCTCAGCCTGCGCCTCGACGCCACCACCCGATTCGGGGACATCAATCAACCTTATGCCGTCAATGTCATCGGCAATATCTACGACTTCTCCAAGATCCATCCTTATTCGGCGCCTTTTATAAATCCCAATGGAACTTATGCCTATGCCTACGACACGCAAAACCAGCTTCCGACCATCAATGCGCAGCTGGCCACGCAGGGGTATACCCGCAATCGCCGGACGGATTTCAACGTATTGCTGGGTTTTACCGAGAAGCTGGATGATATAACCCGTGGGCTTTCGCTGATAGGACGGGTCGCCTATGCCAGCGTTAACCAGAATACGCTGACGCTGTTCCGTGGCTTTCCGCCTACCTATCATTACGACCCAAGGGATCAAAGCTATCATTTGAATACGGGCGTCAGTTCCGGCGGATATACCTATGCTACCTATCGCACGCTGGGCAATACCGACCTGGACAACCAGCGTACCAATGTCCAGGTCTATCTCAACTACGAGCGGGTCTTCAACGCGGATCATCACGTGACGTCGCTGCTGTTGTGGAACCAGGAAAGCTATCGCGTAGACCAGGATGCCACGGGCTTCATTGCGGTATCAGGGCAGGCGCCCCAGAAATACCGGGGTTATTCGCTAAAGATGGGGTATGACTATAAACAAAAATATCTTATCGACTTCAATGCCGCTCTCAATGGCTCGGACCGGTTCCAGGCCAATAAACGAAATGGGATCTTCCCAGCCGTCGGGGTGGGCTGGAATATGGCAAAGGAAGATTTCTTTGCCAGGACCTTTCCCTTTGCCAACCTGTTCAAGCTAAGGGCTACCTATGGGGTGGTGGGGTCTGACGTGGCGATCGGTAATCAATATCTCTACAACCAGGTATATACCCAGGGATTGGTGCCATATAGTTTTGGGCAGACGGCGCAAAGTGCCGGCACGATCTCCGAAGGCGCGCTGGGGAACAATAATGTTACCTGGGAAAAATCAAAGAAATTCGATGCGGGCCTGGATATGAATCTTTTTAATGACAAGGTCTCGCTCTCTGCGGATTATTTCCACGAATACCGTTATGACCAGCTGGTGATCCCCGGCAACACTCCGTTGATCCTGGGTATCGGTGTCTCCCCGAGTAATGTAGGCATCACCGTCAACAGGGGCTTTGAAGAAACCGTTACTTATCATGACAAGGTGGGACCCGTTCAGTACAGCGTCGGTTTGGTATGGTCGTTTGCCATAAACAAGATAATCTATGAAGCGGAGGCTTCCGCGCGTTATCCCTGGCTGGCCGTGACGGGGCATTCCATCAACCAGCCTTTTGGGTATAAATTTATCGGATTCTATAGCCAGGCGGACGTCAACGATCCAAAGGTCGCCAAGCCGGTGGGCTCCGTCGCCATTCAACCGGGTGATCTGAAATACAAGGACCTCAACGGCGATGGGTACATCGACCAGAACGATATCACGACGATAGGCAAGCCCAATCTGCCCAATACGACTGTCGGATTGCCGATAAAGGTCAGCTATAAAGGTTTTGATGCCAGCGTACTCTTCCAGGGGGCGTTCGGGTATAGCCTGGGTCTGACGGGAACGGGGATAGAACCGTTTAAAGGCCAGTTCCAGCCCATCCATGAATTGCGGTGGACGCCGGCGACGGCTGCCAGCGCCCAGTTTCCCCGGCTCACCAGTAATCCCACTACTATCAACAGCCCGGGCGCCTATAACTCGGACTTCTGGGTGATCAATGCACATTATATCCGGATGAAAACAGTGGAATTGAGCTATATCCTGCCGCGTAAATGGCTGCCATTGAAGATCAATAACGGCCGACTCTATTGCAGTGCCTATAACCTGCTTACCTGGAGCAATGTCAGTAAAAAATATCAACAGGACCCCGAGGTCAAGTCGAATTCGGCGGGGGATGCCTATTTGGCGCAGCGTGTTATAAATTTTGGCTTACAGCTTGGGCTGTAGTAATCTCATTTGTCTATGATGACCATAAAAAGAAAACCTTTCATGATTTTTGTCTGTCCCCTGTTGTTAGCTATGTTGCCGGGCGCCGGCCAGCAGCCGCGGCGGGCTGTCGACTATGTCAATCCTTTTATCGGGGCCAGCACCAGTGCCGACAAGGCTGGCGCCAGTCACGGCCTTGGGAAGACCTTCCCGGGCGCCACTACTCCCTATGGTATGGTGCAGGTGAGTCCCAATACGATTACGGGTGGTGACAATGGGTCGGGTTATAGCTACGAGCATAATTCCATCGAAGGATTTGCTTTTACGCAGTTGAGCGGTATCGGCTGGTATGGGGATTTGGGGAATTTTTTGGTGATGCCGACGACGGGGCCGCTGCGGACTTCGGCTGGTGAGCCCGGGCAAGAAACCGAAGGATATCGTTCCGCTTTTGTAAAGAGTTCGGAGCACGCCAGTCCGGGTTATTACGAAGTGACTTTATCGCGCTATGCTATCAGGGCCGAGATGACGGCTGCGCCGCATAGCGGAATGCTGCGTTTCACCTTTCCATCCGGCGCTGATTCCCGTATCCAGATCGACCTGGCCCGCAGGGTAGGGGGGACTTCCACATCTCAATATATTAAGATCGTGGATGACCATACTATCACGGGTTGGATGAAGTGCAGCCCGGAAGGCGGAGGATGGGGAAATGGCGAAGGTCATTCGGACTATACCGTCTACTTCTATGCAAAGTTCAGCAAACCGCTGAAAAAATATGGCGTATGGAGTGCTGATATCCCCGAAGGCTGGTCGAGGAAAAGAGAGGATGTGGGGAGCGAGCGCTATCAGCAGCGCGTTGCAGGGGCTGCGACTTTTGGGGTGACTTTGTCTCCGAAGGAACAGGAGGGAAAACATCTTGGCTTTTTTACGGAGTTTGCCACCTCGCAGAATGAGGTTGTGTTGATGAAGGCGGGGATCTCTTTTACGGATATGGCAGGGGCCAAAAAAAATCTGGAAGCTGAGATCGCTGGTTGGGATTTCGACGGAGTGCGGGAAGTGGTTATATACGGCGTACGGTTTTCAGCGGATGGGACGTCTTTCGTAGCCAGATGCCCCTGCAAACCATTATCAACCCCAGGCTGGTGAATGAAGTGCTGCGTTCGCTGACCGACCTTGCCGGTGAAAGCGGCAAAAACTATTTCGAGCGGTGGGAATTGATCAACGCTTACACCGGCTGTATGATCGGCAATCCTGCGGTTGCGGTTCTTGCAGATGCCTATGCAAAAGGCATCCGGGACTATGATATAAACAAGGCTTATGAATATGCCCGCAATACCTGTGAACGTTTTGGGAATGGCGAACGTGGCTGGACCTATATCTGCGAGCCCGAAGACCATCGCCGCAACTCATATGGCAACTCGCCTTTTGTTATCTCGAACACGCTGGAGAACAGTTTTTCGGAATGGTGTCTGTCCCAACTGGCCGGGCGCCTGGGTCACGGGGAGGACGCGGTGAAATATGCTCGCAGGGCGGGAAGTTATCGGAATATTTTCGACAGCTCGGTGCGCTGGTTCCGTCCCCGCAAAGAGGACGGTTCCTGGGAGGACTGGCCGGCAGAAGGGCGGCTCAAACAGTTTTATGGCACCGTGGAAAGTAATCCTTACCAGCAGGGCTGGTTTGTGCCGCACGACATTCCCGGTATGGTGCAACTGATGGGCGGCAGGGATTCCGTCATTGCCGACCTGCTCCGATTCTTCCGCAGCACGCCTGAAAACATGCTTTGGAATGACTATTACAACCATGCCAATGAACCCGTGCATCATGTTCCTTTCCTGTTCAACCGCCTGGGTGCGCCCTGGCTGACGCAGGAATGGAGTCGCCGCATTTGCGCCCGTGCTTATCACAACACGGTGGAAGGGCTGGTAGGTAATGAAGACGTGGGACAGATGTCTGCCTGGTATGTGCTGGCGGCGAGCGGGTTGCATCCTGTATGTCCCGGGGATACGAGGTATGAGATAACGAGCCCGGTGTTTTCGCGGATTGAGTTGCGGTTGGATTCGCGGTATGCGAAGGGGAAGACTTTTACGATTGTAGCTAAGAATAATTCGGCGGGCAATATATATATACACCGGGCCTGGCTGAATGGGCGGGTTTATACGAAATGTTGGCTGGATCATGCGGATATTGTGGCGGGGGGCGTTTTGGAACTGGAGATGGGGGCGAAGGCGAATGAGGGATGGGGTGTTGAGCCTATGGCGGCTGGGCCGGTGGAGCCGGCGGCGGCAGGCGGGCCGGACCTTGTGCACTATGCCAATACGCTGCAAGGGACCGCATCGGATTTTGGGCTTAGTTACGGCAATACTTATCCGACGACATCGCTACCTTTTGGGATGAATGCCTGGAGTCCGCAGACGGGCAAAAATGGCGAAGGCTGGAAATACCAGTACAGCGCCGGCTCGATCCGTGGTTTTGGCCAGACTCATCAGTGCAGTCCATGGGTCAGCGACTATGCCGTCTTTAGTCTTATGCCGGTAAGGGATTCGCTTGTGGTTGACGAGAATAAAAGGGCAACGTCTTTTCATCACGAAAATGAAACGGCTAAGCCGGACTATTATAAAGTTACGCTTGACAATGCCGTCACGGCGGAGATGACGCCGGTGGAAAGGGGGGCGCATATGAGATTTAGCTTTCCGGCCGGGGTGGATGGGTATATTGTGCTGGATGGGTATACGAAGGATCATACCTGGGAGGGTGGGCATGAGGGGAAGGGAGGCGGAGCCTGGATGCAATTTAAGAAGGGCGCCGTGGTACAAGCTAAGATCGCTTCTTCTTATATCAGCTCCGACCAGGCTTTGTTGACGCTGGAACAGGAACTGGGCCATTATGCTTCTTTTGACGAGACCCGCAGGGCTGCGCACAAGATATGGAACGATCTCTTCCTCCGGGTGCTGGTGGAAGGAGGTACGGAAGAACAGAAGGCGACGTTTTATTCCTGTCTCTTCCGGGCCAACCTCTTCTCGCACCAGTTTTTCGAATACGATAAGGACGGCAAGCCGTATTACTACAGCCCTTATGACGGGCAGGTGCATAAGGGGTATATGTACACCGACAATGGATTCTGGGATACCTTCCGCTCGCAATTCCCTCTCAACACGATATTACATCCTGAAATGGAAGGCCGTTATATGCAGGCGCTGCTGGCGGCACAGCAGCAATGCGGCTGGCTGCCGGCCTGGTCTTTCCCCGGTGAAACGGGCGGCATGCTGGGCAACCATGCGATATCGCTGCTGACCGATGCCTGGGTGAAAGGCATTCGCACGTTCAGCGCGGACTCTGCCCTGAAAGCCTATTATCATGAGGCGACCAATAAGGGGCCCTGGGGCGGCGCCAATGGCCGGCAGGGCTGGAAGGAGTATTATCAGCTGGGATATGTGCCTTATCCCGAGTCGCAGGGGTCAACCGCACAGACCCTGGAATATGCTTACGACGACTTCTGCGGTTACCAGCTGGCCAGGACAACGGGCCATGCGTTTTATTCCTCGCTCTTTGCGCGGCAGATGTATAATTATCGCAATGTGTATGACAGGACTACGGGGTTTATGCGGGGGAGGCAGGCGAATGGCGAATGGACACCGGGGTTTGACCCGCTCGACTGGGGCGGCCCCTATACGGAGGGTAATGCCTGGCATTATACCTGGTCTGTATTCCACGACGTACAGGGGCTGATCAATCTGATGGGGGGAGAAAAAAATTTTTGTAACAAGATCGATTCGGTGTTTTCGATACCCAATACCGTAAAAGTGGGTTCTTATGGTACGGTCATTCATGAGATGAAGGAAATGCAGCTGGCGGGCATGGGTCAGTATGCCCACGGCAACCAGCCCATCCAGCATATGATCTACCTCTACAATTATGCGCGGCAGCCGTGGAAGGCGCAGGCCCGCGTGCGGGAGGTGATGGACCGTCTTTACAATGCTACGGAAAAAGGGTATCCGGGCGACGAAGATCAGGGAGGTATGTCATCGTGGTATGTCCTTAGCGCATTGGGTATTTATAGTGTCTGCCCCGGGACCGACCAGTATGTCCTGGGTAGTCCGTTGTTTCCGAAAGTGACTATAACGCTGGAGAACGGGAATAAATTCATCATCGAGGCATCGGGGAATAGTCATGAGAATGTTTATATCCGTCGTGCTACTTTAAACGGAAAAGTATATACGCATAACTGGATCAGGCATGATGATATTATGAGAGGCGGGACCTTTCATTTTGAGATGAGTGACCGCCCGGCGTTGGATCGCGGTATTTTGGACGGCGATAAGCCTTTTTCGTTATCGGCAAAAATAGTTAGGTAAACATGAAAATTTCTTATTTACGAATGGCGGGTATGCTGGCGATATGTGCGGCTGCCCTGAATATTAAAGCTCAGGAAAAGATATCACTTGGCAGTGGATCGGCGGGTATCCATTGGAAGCTGCGACCGCAGGAGGTGATTGGGAGAGATAGTGGGTGGGTGGATGCGGTAGTGCCCGGCTGTGTGTTTGCGTCTTATGTGGCGGCGGGGCTGGAAAAAGATCCCAATTTTGGGGATAATATTTACAAGGTCGATCCCTCCAAATACAATCGTAATTTTTGGTACAGGACGGAATTTGGGACGCCGGCGGGCCTGGCTGGCGGCACGAAATGCTGGCTTCATTTTCGAGGCGTCAACCGAAAGGGCGAGATATTTTTCAATGGGGTCCGGCTCGGCCTGCTTGATGGTTTTATGGAGAGGGGGGACTTCGATATTACCGGTCTGCTTTCTCCTTCGGGCAGGAATGTTTTAGCTGTGCTGGTGTATTGGCCAGGTAAGCCTATTGCCAATCATGCGAGTCCTACCTATATATCGAGTGATGGGTGGGATTGGATGCCTTCCGTGCCGGGGCTTTTGCAGGGCATCACCGGTGACGTCTATCTTACCCTGACGGGCGGTATTGTTATTGAGGATCCCTGGGTCCGGACGGACCTGCCTTCCCGTAAGGAAGCCGTGGTATCGGTCCAGATGGGACTGCGCAATCATTCGGACCGGTTGAGCTCGGGTGTGGTACAATGTACGATTCAGCCGGGGAATATTGTGTTGAGCAGGGAGGTGAAGATCGGGCCGGGGGAAACGGCGGATGTTGCTTTTGCTGAGGATAAATACCCGCAGCTGCGGCTGAAAAACCCGGCCCTTTGGTGGCCAAACGGATATGGGGAGCCGAATTTGTATACCTGTGCTGTGCAGTATATTGATGGGGGGAAGGTATCGGACAGCCGGAAAGTGTCGTTTGGTATCCGGAAATACAGCTATGACACGACGGACGGGGTATTGCATATCCGGATCAATGGAGAAAAGGTCTTTGTGCGGGGCGGCAACTGGGGTATGAGTGAATACCTGCTGCGTTGCAGGGGCGCCGAATATGACTTAAAAGTACGGCTCCACCGCGAGATGCACCTCAACATGATCCGTAACTGGATCGGATCGGTGACCGACGAGGAATTTTATGACGCCTGCGACAAATACGGCATAATGGTCTGGGATGACTTCTGGCTTAACTCACATCCGAATCTTCCGGATGATATCTATGCGTTTAACAAAAATGCCGTCGAAAAGATCAAAAGGGTGCGGAATCATCCTTCGATAGCCGTTTGGTGCGGGGACAACGAAGGGTACCCGCTGCCGCCGCTGAATGGCTGGCTGCGGGAGGATGTAAAGACCTTCGACGGGGAAGACAGGCTTTACCAGCCGAACTCCCATGCGGATGCGCTGACCGGCAGCGGACCCTGGGCTAGTTTTCCCCCTTCCTGGTATTTTACCAAATATCCCGGTGGTTTCGGCGGTAGCCCGGGATGGGGATTCCGGACGGAGATAGGAACGGCCGTCTTTACCACCTATGAAAGTTTTAAAAAATTCATGCCGGACAGCTCGGCCTGGCCTAAGAATGATATGTGGGATAGACATTTTTTTGGTAAGTCGGCGGCCAATGCGGGTCCTGACAGATATGACGATGCCATTAATAAGGGCTATGGCGTCGCTACCGGCATCGAAGACTATTGCCGCAAGGCGCAGCTGGTGAATATCGAGACCAATAAGGCGCTCTATGAAGGCTGGCAGCATCATATCTGGGACGACGCTTCGGGTGTCATGACATGGATGAGCCAGGCGGCCTATCCCTCTTTTGTGTGGCAGACCTATGACTATTATTACGACCTTACGGGGGCCTATTGGGGAGTGAAAAAGGCCTGCGAACCGGTACATATCCAGTGGAGCTATGCCGATAATTCCGTAAAGGTGATCAACACGACGCTGGACAGCCTGCGGCATCTGACCGCTGAAGCGATCGTTTACGGAATGGATGGCAAGGCCGACGCGAAGTACGGGAAGACGGCCGTCATCGATGCGGCGCCGGATACCGGCACATTTTGTTTCGATCTCGGTTTTAGCAAGGACAACCTGGCCTTTAAGAAAAAAGGATATGCTTCTTCGGGGGCGATAGAGGCGCCGGATGCCAGTGCCGTTTCGGACGGCAGCAGCGGATCGAGATGGAGCAGCCGTTACTCCGACTCCGAATGGGTCTATGTGGACCTGGGCGACAAGCAGGAGATCAGCACGCTGTCCCTGAACTGGGAATCGGCCTATGCCGCTTCTTACAAAATACAGGTCTCCGATGATGCCCGTAACTGGACGGACGTATACAGCACGAACGAAGGCAGGGGAGGCGTCGAGCAGATCTCCATCCGTCCCGTGAAGGTCCGTTATGTAAAAATGCAGGGCATTAAAAGGGCCACCGGCTTCGGTTATTCTTTATATGACCTGGAAGTATATGGCCGGAAAAGGTCTTCCCTGTCGGATGTTCATTTCATCCGGCTTCTCCTGAAGGACGGGCAAGGCCGGCTGCTGTCGGAGAATTTTTATTGGCGTAGCAACAAGCTGTCCGACTATCGGGCGTTGAATAAGCTGCCGGCAGCTATTGTTGGCTGTAAATCCCGGCTGGTGAATAAAGATGGGCGCGATGTCATCGAGGCCACGGTGAGCAATCCTTCCGCCGCAGTGGCTTTTGCCGTGCGGGTACAGGCTGTCCGGGTCTTGGATGGGGAAAGGATCCTGCCTGCGCTGATGAACGATAATTATTTTACCTTGTTCAAGGGTGAAACTAAGGTTGTAACCATTGAATTTGATCCGGCCCTTTTGAAGGGCGGTGGGTACAAGCTTAAAGTCGAACCTTATAATAAGTAAATGATGAATGCGATGAAGAAAATATTTTTTTTGTTATTAATTGTCGGTGGGGGAATGCAAGGTTTTGCGATGCCTCTGCAGCTGGGGAGCGTTGTAGTAACGCTTCAGCTTGGCAGCGCGCTCCAGAGCAATATGGTCATTCAGCAGAACCATCCTTTTAATATTTGGGGCAGGGCGGCGGCTGGTGAGACCGTGCAAATCCGGGCCGACTGGATGGCGGATGCCCTCTCCGTGAAGGCGGGTGCGGATGGCCAGTTCCTTGGTATTATTCCGGTACCTGCGGTTCAGGCAGGCGACTATAAGGCGCACAGGCTTGACGTGGAAAGCGGGGGGAGCCATATCACCCTAATGAATGTGTTGGTCGGGGAAGTCTGGCTTTGCAGCGGACAGTCGAATATGCAGTTTTCCATGAAGGAGGTGCTCGACTCTACCCGGGAGATCGCGGCGGCTCAATATCCGAATTTGCGCCTGCTGAATGTAGACCTGAATTTCAGCGCCACACCGATAGACAGCTTTAAAGGGAAATGGATGGAATGTTCCCCGGAGACTGTGCGTAAATTCAGCGCGGTAGGTTATTATTCCGGCAGGGAATTACAGCATTCGCTGAACGTGCCGGTAGGCATCATCTTCTCCGGCATCGGCGCCTCCGCCGCACAGGCTTATGTACCCCAGCCCGTGCTGGCAGCCGATACACAGCTCAACAGGATCTACCTGCAGCCCTATCTGAACAGCCCAAGGTCGAAGGAAGTCATCAACGGAGGTTTCAGCTTCGAAAAGGTCACCCGTCCCTTTCTCCTGTATAACGCTATGATCTATCCGCTGCGGCAGTTTTCCATCCGGGGTATCTGCTGGTACCAGGGGGAGGCCAATCGCCTCGAAAGGGATCCTTACACGCGGCTGACACAGGCCCTGATAAAAAGCTGGAGAGAAAGCTTTGGCCAGGGTGAGCTGCCTTTTTATTATGTGCAGGTAGCCCCTTTCTTCCTGGATAAAGAAGATCCCGTCCTGGCCGACTATGCCTTTTTCCGCGAGGCCCAGGAAAAGGTCGCTTCGTTGAACAATACAGCCATGGTCACAACCATCGATGTGGGCGAGGCGAAGAACCTGCACCCGCACAATAAAAAGCCCATCGGGGTAAGGCTGGCGCGGACGGCGTTGAACCGTATCTATGGACTATCGGATATCATCTATCGCGGACCGCGGTACCAGCATATGGAGACCGGCAGGAAGGAAGCGGTGATATATTTCGAGCCCGGCACGACTACTGGCGGTCTTCGCACTGATGACGGAAGTGCTCCCGCCTTCTTTACCATCGCCGGCGAGGATAGCGTATTTTATCCGGCGGAAGCGACCATCGATGGAGACAGGATCCATGTTCGCGCCGCTAAAGTCAAAAGGCCGGTGGCCGTAAGATATGCGTTTACCAATTACCCGGTCACCCATTTACAGAACGGGGAAGGATGGCCGGTTCTTCCTTTTCGAACGGACAACTGGACCGAGCCTGCTATAAAAACAAAATGATGATGAAGGTTGCCTTTATATTTATTCTCTTTATTGCGCTCACGTGCCCGGCGCAGACGGCTTATTTTATCGATGGCTATCACGGCGGAATATATGGTCATCTTCCTGGCTGGCAGACGAAATTTATGGTGGAGAAGTTAGCAGCCTATCCGGATTGGAAGATCAACCTGGAACTGGAGCCCGAGTCCTGGGATACGATCGCCTTGCAGGACCCGGTATCTTACGGGGCTTTTCAACGGCTTTTTGCCGACCAGTCTTCCCATGGCCGCATCGAATATGTCAATCCGGCCTATGGGCAAAGCTACATGTACAATATTTCCGGGGAGAGCATTATCCGGCAGTTTGATTACGGTATGAAAAAATTGCGGCGGCATTTCCCTTCGGTGGTGTTTACTACGTATTCATCCGAAGAGCCTTGGTTTACGAGTGCGTTGCCGCAGATATTGAAATCTTATGGCTTTAAGTATGCTTCTTTAAAAAATCCGAATACCTGTTGGGGTGGATATACACGGGCTTTTGGTGGGGAATTGGTGAACTGGATCGGTCCCGACGGCAGCAGCATCCTGGCGATACCGCGTTATGAGATCGAGGCGCTGAAGCCGCGGAGTATCTGGGAGACGATAGCTTCTGCTAATAGCAGGGAGTATGTGGGGAAGGCGTTTGGGGGCGGGATAAGGCATCCGGTGGGGATGTGTTTGCAGGATGCCGGCTGGGCCTTTGGTCCGTGGTTGGGAGAAAAAAAAGAGAATGTTTATGCACCGACGAAGTACGAGACCTGGCGGGGCTACGTGGAAAATATCTCATCGGGTAAAGCGGACAAAGACTGGAGATTTTCGCAGGAAGACGTTTTGGTCGGCCTGATGTGGGGGGCCCAGGTGCTGCAGCGCATAGCCCGTGAAGTGAGGGTCGCCGAGAATAAGATCATTACAGCAGAAAAAATGGCGGCCATGGCGCGTGTATGGCAGGGGGCTGCCTGGCCGGAGGCGGAATTTGAAAACGCCTGGCGGACGCTGCTGCTGTCGCAGCATCATGACTGCTGGATAGTGCCGTATAATGGTAAACCCGGGAATACCTGGGCGGATAAGGTGGTCGGCTGGACCGGGAATACAAATGCCTGCAGTGATAGTGTTACGAAGGCCGCGGTGCGGCAGGTGGACGGTGGGGATGGTGTTGGCGGGGAGCCGTGGGTCAGGGTTTTTAATACTACGGCTGTGCGCAGAGAGGAATTTGTGCGGGTGGAACTGCCGGCGGGGTGGGGAATGGAGGTCCCGGGCCAGACTTTATCTTCACAAGCAATCCTCTTCAAGGCGGACGTGCCCCCGATGGGCTACCGGACCTATCGTCTGAAAAAAGGAGGAACAGCTGCCGTTGCGGCGGGAGCCAGTGTCACGCATCTTTCCGATGGACAATACCAGGTCGAGACTGACCTCTACCGTATACTGCTCGATCCTGCAAAAGGAGGGACGATCACCAGCTGGCTGGCCAAAGGGCTCGGCGGCAAAGAATTCGTGGAAGAAGGAAAGAGCTTTAACGAGCTGCGCGGGAATTTTTACAATGCAGGCGGATTCCGGTCGAGTACGGAGGCCCCCGCGGAGATCCATATCGTGGAGAATGGCCCCGCAGAAGCGAAGCTGGAAATAAGAGGGACTATCGCCGGCAGCCCCTTCACGCAATTGCTGACCCTGCAGGAAGGGCAGCCCCGCGTGGATCTTCACCTGGTTATCGACTGGAAAGGCAATCCCGCCATCGGAGAATATTTCGAAGTGCCCAAAAATGAGCAGGTGCGAAAAGCCTATTATGATGACCGTTATAAGCTTCTAGCGTTGTTTCCCCTGCGGCTGGCCTCGCAGAAAGCGTATAAGAATGCGCCCTTCGACGTGACGGAGAGCAGGCTGACCAATACTTTTTACAACCGCTGGGACAGTATAAAAAATAATGTTCTTTTGAATTGGGTGGACGTGGAAGATAGCGCCGGGAATTATGGGATGGCCCTGCTCTGCGATCATACTACCAGTTATGCGCATGGAGAGGATTTTCCGCTGGCCTTGACGGTGCAGTACTCCGGCAATGGGATATTCTACCGCGATTATAAGATAGACGGTCCTACGGAAATGAATTATGCGTGGATACCGCATGCGGGAAAATGGGATAGGGCGAGTATTTAATGATTTATTAATACGGGTCTTTAACGCGGAAGCTGCCGGCTCCTCACAGAAATTATATTTGGGATTTGCCGCCGATAGCGCTGCGGAGGTGGGGCTGGATGGCCGGTTGATTAAAGGAGTTCCGATCCGGAAAGATAGGTCCGGCCGGAGGTTTGTGGAATTGTCGATTCCGCGATTTGGCATACGAACATTACGATTTAGACATAAATAGAACAACCATGCAGAAAAAAGTTTTTATCGCAGTGCTGGCGCTGCTGGGCAGCCTGAACAGAGGTATGGCCCAAACTCAGACCCTGACCCCTTTCCAGCCGGGGGAGCGGATCGTTTTCGTGGGCAACAGTATCACCGAACACGGTTATTACGAGTCTTATATCTGGCTGTATTATATGCTTCACTTTCCCGGCCGGCGGATCACGGTGTACAATGCGGGTATCGGCGGCGACCGGGCCAAAAACATCCTCGCTCGTTTTGACGACGATGTGCTCCCCAAAAAACCTACAACCATCTGCCTGACCTTCGGCATGAATGATTCCGGTTATTTTGAGTTCCTGGCGGCCAATGCCGATTCAACGGCAAAGGCAAGGATCAAGGAGTCGGCCGGTTATTTTGAATCGATCCGGGAAAAGCTGAAAAAGTATAGCCCCGCCAAAAAAATAATGATCAGCTCCTCGCTTTATGATGAAACCGTAAAGAACCCTAAAAATTATTTCCCTAAGAAAAGTTTGGCCATGCAGGAGATAGCGGCCTTCCAGGAAAAGGCGGCGCAGGACGAGCAATGGGGTTTTGTCGACTTTCTCCGTCCTATGACGGAGATCACGCTGCGCGAACAAAAGAAAGATTCCACTTTCACCCTGACGGGTTCGGACCGGATCCATCCGGGGAATGCGGGTCATTTTGTGATGGCCTGGCTTTTTCTGAAACAGCAGGGTCTGGGCGGGAAGCCCGTGGCCGATGTGGTCATCGATGCAGCGGCGGGAAAGACGAACAGGTCCGAAAATTGCCGGATCTCGGCGTTGGCCGCCAATCGGGGTGAATTGCAATTCGACTACCTGGCGTCGTCCTTACCCTTTCCGCAGGACAAAATGAACAGGGAAAACCTGACGGTCCAGGGGCTCGGCGAAGGGGACTACTCCGTTACAATGGACGGACGTCCCATCGGCAGGTGGACCGGTACGCAGCTGGCAAAGGGCATCAACCTGGCCACGCTGAAAAATACCCCGGAATACGATCAGGCAATGTCCATCCTCTGGCTCAACGAAGAGCGAATGGCGCTGGAGGCAAAGCTCAGGTCTTATTACTGGCTGCAGTTCGAGTGTTTCAGGGGGCTCGGTCTTATGTACGCAGACAATGACGCGGCCTCCGACTCTGTAAACAGGATTGCCGCGAAGAACTGGGCTGTGGCGTCGAAAAAAGATAATTACCGGGCGGCGCGTTACGCTGTGGTGAGGGAAGGCTGGCAAAAGGAAATGGATGCGTTGGTAGAGGAGATATATAGGGCTAACCAACCCCGAAAACATACGGTCCGGATAAAGGCTTTGTAATGTTAGAAGAATCTTCGCTCGCCGACATTGCCGTGTTTACCTCTGAAATCCTTTGGGGTCAATCCCTTTTCGCGTTTGAAGGTCCGGTTGAAGTTGGAAATGCTGCTGAACCCGCAGGCGACGGCGATGTCGGCGATGGATGTCTTGGTATCGATGAGCAGGCGGGAGGCGTGCCCCAGCCGGATATCGTTGAGGAAATCGACGAAGTTGATGCCGGTCTTCGCCTTGAAAAAGCGGCTGAAGGCGGTCTCCGCCATATTCACCAGTTCGGCTGCTTCCGCCAGTCGCACCGGCCGGTTGAAATTAGCGTTCATAAAATCGATCAGCTTTTCCATCCGCCGGCTGTCCATATAGATATAGTCGGCATTGTAGATCTTTTCTCCCGACAGCGCCCGGGAGCCGGCAGCCACGGACAGTTGGTTCAGAATGGACATCAGCTCCAGCACGGAGTCAAAGCCCGTCTTGAATTCGAGTTCTTTGAGCATGGGAGCTACCCGCTGGATCGTATCGCGGGAGAAGAGGATGCCTTTCAGGGATTGCTCGAACAGGCTCCTGATAGTGCTTAATTGGGACCGCTTCAGGAAAACCTCATGAAAGAGGTCCTTGTGGAACTGGATCGTTATCTCGAAGATCTTTTCGCTTTTGCATTTATGCGTGAACCAGGCATGGGGAATGTTCGGGCCGACCAGCACGAGTTCCAGGTCATCGATCTCTTCGACGCTGTCTCCGACGATGCGTTTGACGCCGCGGGCATTTTCGATGAAATTCAACTCGTATTCCTCATGGTAGTGCACCGGGAAGTCAAACTCTGTTTTATACCTGGCAAACACAGAGAAACAATCCGACTTCGTTAACGGCGGCGACTCTTTGAGGATCGATTTGGACATATTCACCTAAAATTAACTCAATACCCTTAGATCAGCAAACGCTTGCTCCAGCCAGCCGAAGGCGGAACGTAGGACGGTGTGATGGGCGGAACACAGGATGGCACAGGTTGCCGGGTATATACTGAAAAGCTATTTTTGACTTACTCTAATGATTGTTTTACAATGAATAAATTTTTTTGTTTTCTACTGACGTTTTGCACTTTTTTATCGGCTCAAAACAACTACGCACAAACTGCAGTTTCCGCTGCGGTTAACAGGCCCTGGAATGCCAACTGGATTGCCGCACCGAATGACCCCGGTAATGGGTATGGGGTCTATTATTTCCGGAAGAATATTAGTCTTACCGCTAAACCGGCCCGTTTTGTCATTCATGTGTCGGCGGATAACCGTTATAAGCTGTATGTAAACGGTAGGCTGGTGTCCTTAGGACCGGCTCGGGGAGATACCTATTACTGGAATTATGAAACGGTCGACCTCGCGCCCTACCTTGCCGCCGGCAAAAATATAATTGCGGCGCTGGTTTATAACGAAGCTGAATACCGCCCGGAGGCGCAGATCACTGTAAGAACCGCGTTCATTGTACAGGGAAACGCTGCAGATGAAGAGATATTAAACACCAATAATACCTGGAAATGCATCCGGGATCGCGGGTATCGGCCAGTTACGGGGTTTTTTGCTGCCAGTACGGGAGAATTGGTGGATATGGCCCAATCCGTTAAGGGCTGGGCGGCGGTTGATTTTGACGATAGCAGCTGGCCTCTTGCCGCTAATTTATTCCAGGGTCATGTTAAGGGTTTATCCGATGGATTTGGCTGGATGCTGGTGCCTTCGTCACTGCCACAGATGGAACTGACGTATCAGCGGCTACCGGTATTGCGTAAGGCGACGGGGATGGACTTTCCTGCCACATTTCCGGCATCGAAAACCTCCGTTACCATTCCTGCGAATACTACGATTACTTTCCTGCTCGATCAAACCTATCTGACCAGCGCTTATATCAACTTAAACTTTAGCAAGGGCAAGGATGCCGGTATATCCATGCGGTATGCTGAATCGCTTTTTGACAATAGACAGAAGTACGGCGACCGTAAAGGCAACCGCAATGATGTAGACGGCAAAGACTTTAACGGGCGAAAGGACAGCCTGATCTCCGATGGCAGCACGGACCAATCTTATACGACCCTTTACTGGAGGAGTTTTCGCTATATCCTGGTGACGGTTCATACCCAAAGTGAGCCGCTGGTGATGGATGATATCTATGGCGTATTTACGGGCTATCCTTTTACCTTTAATGCAGCCTTCAACACTGACAATACCGAGATTAAAAAAATACTGGAGATAGGATGGCGGACCGCCCGTTTATGCGCCATGGAGACCTATTTCGATTGCCCTTATTATGAGCAACTGCAGTACATCGGCGACACCCGCATACAGGCGATGGTCAGCTACTATAATAGCGGCGACGACCGGCTGGCCCGCAATGCTATCAACCTGATGGACCATTCCCGGATACCGGAGGGAGCTACTCAAAGCCGGTGGCCTACTCATAGCACCCAGATCATATCCACCTTCTCTTTATGGTATATCGGTGTGCTGCACGATTACTGGATGTATAGGTCTGACAGTAGTTTTATCAGGGATAAACTGGTCGGCGAGCGAGCTGTATTGGATTTCTTCAGCAAGTACCAGGGGGTGGACGGTTCGTTAAAGGGCACTCCTTATTGGACTTTTATCGACTGGGTAGGCGGCAAAGGGTGGGATTTCGCTCAGCCGCCAAAAGGCAGCGATGGCAACTCGGCTATTTTGGATCTGCAACTGTTGATGGCCTATCAATGGGCTGCCGAGCTGGAATCCAACATGGGTATGCCCGGATATGCTGCCCTGTACCGGGAAAAGGCGGCACAGCTAAAACAAACCATTAGAGCTAAGTATTGGAATGCAACGAGGAAATTGTATGCGGATACCAGGGAGAAAGACGTTTATTCGCAGCATGCCAATGCGCTGGCGATATTGGCTGGTTTAGTCAGTAAGCCGGATATGCCCGGGGTGTGTAAAAACCTTTTAAAAGACAGTACCCTAACCCAGTGTACCATCTACTTTAAGTATTACCTGCACCAGGCGCTGGTGAAAGGCGGCTTTGGAGACGATTACCTCAAATGGCTCGGTATCTGGCGGGATAATATCAAAATGGGATTAACCACCTGGGCTGAAGTATCTGATCTGCCAAACAGCCGTTCGGATTGTCACGCCTGGGGCGCTAGTCCGAATATCGAATTTTTTAGAACGGTATTGGGGATCGACAGCCATGCGCCTGGCTTCCGTCAAATAAAAATTGAACCGCATTTGGGGGACATGACGAATGTGGGCGGCGAGATGCCACATCCAAACGGGAAAGTTGTGGTTGCATATGCTTTTGAAAAGGGCAAGTGGGGGATAAGGATCGTTTTGCCCGAAAGGACCGGCGGTATATTGGTATGGAAGGCGAAAAAGTATCCGCTTAAAGCGGGAGAAAATTTGTTGGTGATTTGAGGGGTACGAAGAAACGCCCCGCCCCGGGGCCGTCTATGGAATTGAGAAAAAATCTCTTAATAAAAGAATTGTTCAGATATAATCTGACCATTTTTCACTTCATATAGCATGATCTGGTCTATTTTTATTCTTCCAAAACCCTCTACAGTGATCTCAATGCCCCGCCCTACTGAAAAATGATTGCCTCCTGTAACCGGCTGGGTTGTATAAGCTCCATGAAAATCCTGGATCTTCTTCACAAACTCCTCTGCTTTTTTGCGGACTGAAGATTTACCTTCTGCATAACCGAAATAAGGAGAACCTGAAGGTTCTATACTTTTTACATTATCTGCAAAAAATTCATCCTGTATCTCAAACCATTTTTCCTGTTGAGCAAGTTCGTTGAACCTTGCTGCAACTTCCTGGGTCGTCATTGTTGTTTTGTTTGTTGTCATAAAATTTCTATTTTTTAATTAGGTAATTTGTTATTTAATAAGGTTTCTAATTTTTTCAGTTTTGATGCCCAGAAATTATCAAAGTAGGATATCCAGGACTGCAGTTCTTCGAAGCCATCTTTTTTCAGCGTGCAATACCGTTCCCGGCCAATGTCGCGGATGGAGATAAATCCTGCGTTATGCAATATTTTAATATGCTTCGAAACGGCGGGACGGCTCATATCGAAATTCTCTGCCAGGCTGTTGATGGTCAGACTATCGGCTGAGAGCAGCATCAGCATTTTTCTCCTGCTCGGATCACCGATCACCTGGAAGGCGTCAAGCGTTGGTATTGCCATGTTGTGCAGCGTTTAAACGGTCAGCTATTTTTTGGATGTTTTGCAGCCAGCCATGCATAAGGCCATTGTAAATATCCAGGTTTTCCTTTTCTGCAAAACCGCTATGCTCTAAAAATAACTCTGTGCCCTTATCGGTGGGTTGCAGTTTCCATACAACTACTGAATCAAGCGTGATCTTTCCCTCACCGGGACCGCTCTTCCATGAGTAAGAAAGTTTTTCTAACGGAACGATCTCCAAAACTTTGCAGTAAACGATGCCATCAAAATTGAGACTTGGTATCGGGCCCGTTCTGAATTGAAAGTCAAACCCTACAATAGGCTGAAAATCATTTTTCATCAGCCATAGTTGCATCAATTCGGGTTTCGTCAGATATTCCCAAACCATTTCAGGCGGATGAGGAAAGAAAAATTGATGTTTAATACTTTTTGTCATAAAAGGAAACTTTTAAGTTACGCAAATATATAGGTAACTTTTGAGTTACGCAATTTTTTTTCAGAAAAAATATAGATGGCAGAAACGCCACGGCAGGTGATGATATAGGGGAGAAATCTAAAATTGGCCCGTAAGCGACGTCGGCTATCCCTTCTACAGGTAGCTGGAAGAGAACGATTTCCTTGAAGATCCGGCCCTCGCGCATTGGCTGAACTTACTTAGGTTGTGAACTAAGTTTTGGGGTTTAATTCCTTTTGATCCAGTCCAATATGTAATCTGCGTCTTCCTTCCAGGTTGGGAGGCCCAGGACAAAATGGTTTCTGCCTTCGAATTCTTTGTATTCGGTGACGGAACCGTTCTGTTTATATTTGATGAAATTCCACTGCAGGGGGGATAGTCGGATATAGGGTCAAGGCTTGTTTTTATCTTTTAGCAATACCTGTTCTAATTTTTTAAATGCTTCCCGATGCTTTTCGCCAGGCATTTTTTCAAGATTCAGCATTTTCCACCGGACAGAAGGCAAGTTTTGAACTTTATCCATTCCAAATAAGTCCCATTGGGGCGAGCGATTCTTGAATGACAGCAAGAATTGTTTTTCTTCCTCGGTTATCCCTGCGTGTATATCTGCAATCAACCGCTCGCGTACTGCTTCAAGTTCCTGAACCGGAACGTCTACCTGTGCCATTCTGACAAATTCATTTTCATAGATGCCTTTAATATCTTTTCTCGGCGGGTCCAATACCTCAGCGATTGGTCTATGATGGCTTATTAGGTAGACCAGGAAGGTTTTTCTTAATTCGGGTGTTAGTCCCTCATTATCGTATAAAAACTTTATATCGAACAAGTCGCGGGGATGCTGTCGGTCAAGGGCTGCACAAATTTTCCCGGCATAAAGATCAGGAAATGACGCAACTGCTATCTCGGCATATCCGAAATTCTCCTGTACAGCGTTTGATACTTCCATATTCTTCTCCGGAAATACCGATCCCCGAATAACAGGCGAAAGTTCAATTTTAATTCTGATAGGCTTTAAGGCGCTTTTGGGATTAAGAGTACTTAAAGACTCATCAATAAGAATTTCGAACTCTAGTTTAGGAGTTGTCTTTTTCATATGGGGGTTATTCGCAATAGGGGCTAGGTCTCATTTCTTTAATAAAAATGTATCTCCACGCTGCGGAGAAATTATTTTTGCATCATGGTTGTTTTGGTTAGCATATTAAAAGTATAGCACCACTGCGCAATATCTGCCTAGTCATTGCCTTCTTAAAAAATAAAATCTAATGGTTACATTAGTAAAATGATAGCTATTTTGTAACGCAATAATTTAATGGGGATTCTGTCAAATTTGTGGGTAAATATTCACGGGCATAAGCGGCAAAAAGTAACACAAATAAAAAAGCCCTGCAATTATTTGATTTGCAAGGCCTTGTGCGCGGGATGAGATTCGAACAGCGCCTGACAATCAATATCTTAGGTCGAGTGCTCGCCGATTGATAGCCGTTTTAAATGGAAAACAACCGGGGCGATGTTAGTAAAGCCTGTGCCACAAATTTAGTCAATTTCTAAAAATGTTGATCCAAAATCCAGTAAGTCAAAACTTGGAGGCCAGCACGCCATTTTCCGAAACGCGGTCTAAATTGAAAGGATTGTTATCTTTAACTATGCAATTCCTTCTCCTAACCTTGTCCATCATCCTGAACGTATCGGGCTACCTGATTTTTAAGCAACTCAGTGGAAAGACAATGGACTTTCAGTGGTATGTCGTGTTTATTGGTGGGTTATTACTGGGTGCAATCGGGACTTTTTGTTTTACCCAAGCCCTTAAAACTATAAAACTATCGACTGCGTACCCCGTATTTGCTGGAGGTACCTGCCTCCTTATTCTGATATTGTCGACTATATTTTTTAAGGAACGTCTAAGTCCGTTAAATTTAGTAGGGGTTGCGTTAACCCTTGGTGGAATCTATTTTATCACCCGAATTTAGCTTGCTTTTTTGCTGCCAGTCAATGAATTTTCGGATAGAGCTCATACGGCCGGGTGCTACCTTGTTTAATTGATCTATGTCAAATTGTTTTCAGCAGTAGTTTGCTATTATTGGGATGACTTTTGGCTATCATCCTATTTAATCGCGTAACACTCTGATCCATGAAATTAACAATTAAGAGCATATTTCTGTTAGCCCTTACATTAGTCGTTATCTTTGGGGTCTTTCAATATCCACCAATTGGTCAACGTCCCGCGTTCCATCAATTTGCTGACGGGAGACGTATGCTAGGTATTTCAAATTTCTTAAATGTTCTCAGTAACATACCTTTTCTGTTTATCGCATTTTACGGCTTTATTTTGCTTAATAGAAGCAAAAACACCCTGGCAACTTACCTAATCTACTCAACACTATTTCTGGGTGTATTACTTACCGCATTCGGTTCCGCGATCTATCATTATAATCCAAATAACGAGACACTGGTCTGGGACAGACTTCCAATGACCATAATATTTATGTCGTTCACTTGCGCAACCATCGCTGAATTTATTAATACGCGTGTGGCACTATTCTTACTGATGCCCCTTATTTTTATGGGAGCAGGAAGTGTTTTGTGGTGGAGCTACACGGAAATAAACGGGCATGGCGATCTGCGACTTTATTTTTTAGTTCAATTCTATCCGATTCTCCTTATTCCTCTAATTATGTGGCTATATTATCAGCCATCCCAGAAACCAGCGATACGGCCATTGATATGGGTAGTACTATGGTACCTGGTCGCCAAGTTATTGGAGCGATGGGATATCCCTATTTATGATAGATTGGGAGTTAGTGGGCATACGCTGAAGCATCTGGCTGCTGCGGCTTCTACCTGGTATTTCGTTGAAATCTACAGGAAAGGGCGAATAATTAAGCAAGGTGGATTTTTCAAAGCCACGCTGTCAACAAAATAAGGCCGACGTCTCAGGTCTTCAGTCCGCATTATGCCTAAAATGTCGAACATTTTTAATTCTTATGTTGCGTAGACAGTTATGTGGTGTTGGCTCATTTTGCCTGGAGGATGGCTGATTTTCAATTGCTTAATAACACATAATTGCCGACCCCGGTTTAGAGATGCTCCAAAAAGGTCATCAAATCCATGTTTTTCCGCCACTGACTATAACGAGGTCAACACTCAACAGGATTGTTGAAGTTCGACGAGAACCATCTGGACTCTGACCATCGGGATTTTCAGGAAGCTTCGACCTTGAGCCATCCCGCGTTCCGCCATCCAGGATGGAGCCGCAGAGAAAACACACTTAATTCTAATCCGCTGTTAACATCAATTGTGCAAGAGGTGCCAAATCGGAAGCCGCGATCCGATCTAACGAAAGCATTTCATAAAACATCAGCCCGCTGGAAGAGATATTAATATCCTTTTTCTCGATCGGAGCAGTGTTGTCATTAATTCCGGTGCCGTTTGTTAATAGCGCTAGAGTTACTAGCCCCCTTTGCTGCAAATCCCGTATTTCTGCAATAATATCGCCGTTCTGAATAGATCGATTACTTAAGCCAAACGTCAACATGAAGGTCAAATCATCATCCTTTTCTTTTTTTTGCCTTAGAGAGGCCAAGATGCCGAATTGCCTAAACGATAAGCTACTAGCTGTTTTAATCAGCTGATTAGCATGTTCCCGACTGATCTTGGCGTTCGTACAAATATTAGCATACAAGTACCCTAAAAAAGGGACTTTACGTTCTTCATACTCCCGTTGGGCCGTCAAAATCACTCCCTCCAAAATTTCTTCGGCTGTTGGGCGGCCTGACTGAGGCTGCTGAAAGAAGTCGTCTTCCCGCAGCTCCTTATCGCCAGTTGCTAAATCCTCCTGCAATTTCTGAATAGCAAACGTATATGCTGCACCAATCCTAACTTCTTCCCGAGGTCCGAATATTCGCTGCATTATTTCTTCTCCCAGTCTCTTGAAGGTTCTAGTGACGATAGGCCCTGCAGTTCCGCCGATAATCGCGCCCGTGGGTCCGGCTACTAAGGTTCCAATTACGCCGCCTCCAACTGCGCCAGTGATATCGGCACTTGCATCGATGAGATTCTTGATGGCATCCTTCTTTTTGGTCATAGGAATATTATTACTTCGCGCTGTATGATAAATTTCTCAATTATAAAGGGGGGGTAAATTATTCTTCGAGGTCTATTGTTATAGAAAGTGCCGCAGAAATCGGGCTGGACTTTTGATACAAAAGTTCCTGCAAAGTTCTAAAATTGAGAGAGTCATCAATTAATCCCTCTTTACATCCCATAAGGAGATCTACTATAAAATACTCGAAACGCCAACCTCCCTTATGTTCATCTGCTAGAAACTCCCCTTTAAGCATATATGTAATGTCGCCAAACGAGGGAACGTAATTTTTAGGGTGAATTTTCAATGCCTCATCAAGAAAATCCTTCCTGACAACCCGACAACCAACCTTATTCTCGGTCAAGTCCGGCTTCTCTTCAAGAGGAGAAATAATAGAATGAGGGATAATCATAGGGTTGTAAAAGAGATAGTACATATCGATTGCAAATCTTCTTTGAAACGATGACATTGCTTCCTGCTGCTCGCTATCTTTTTTAAAAGCCTTATATTTAGAGGATTCTTCGAAGGTTAATTTTTTGACGCGAACAAATTCTTGATGTTCTTCTTCTGTATCGAGCAGCCTACCCATCCCCATACGACCAAATCTGTCTCGTTCAGAAATCCGAGTATTATCAGCGTACAGTTTTTTTGATTGAAGGAATGCCATCTTGCTTCGAATAATCTTACCCTTTTGCCTAAAAATAATCATTAGACCGATATCAGCAACCTCCCATGTATAGAAATGCCGGCCACCTCCAATAAAATGAGCCTCAAATCGAACTGTCCAATTTTTATCTACCCGTACTGGTCCACCGATATTGGCAAAGTATGCAATAAAATTATTGTCTAAAGATTCTTCACGAATGCCAGGAAACAGAGACAAAGAATTGGCAAGTTGCCGATTGCAACTTATAAGATGATCTTTTACATAGTCGAGTACACGTTGAGAAAGATTGTACATGGCAAGGGGTTATTGTGGACGTTAGTCTTCAAATATACAATATCCCTTAGATTTATTGGAATAGGTATGTTCCGTCCCCCTCTCTCTCTTTAAAGTAATTATTTGTCACAATTGGTGTACTTATAGTAAGGACTTTGAAGGAATAACTTGGTGAAAGTGTTACATATCTCGATCACTGTAACTGCTCCATCTATGTCCGAAATAATCGCTTTTGTCGTCATTATATTTATTGTAAAAGTTGAAGGGAGTGTAAATATTTGACTAGGTCGCCGATATCTGATAAGGGAAGGTTAATTGACTGTCCGACTTGTTCTTCGCCGTAGTTATAGATGAATAAAGATACTTCATTGTTTTGCTTTTCTACTTCTAAGATTGTGTTACCATTGGTAAATTTTGCAGTCATATTTTAAATATTGGACATTAAATATACAATTTGAAATCGGATGCAGGGATATTGCGTGAAAAACTTTTGGTATTGTGGGATGGCATCAATGTCAGCGTTAGTAAAAATTTGGTTATATGGGATGCAAATCCTTACAGGGTAGACTTTGAAGACTTTTCGGGGTAAAATCTGGGCCGAGCTAACGAAGTCAAAAGTGAAAGTGGACATGTACAACTGACGGCATAAAGAGTTTGTCTACAAGCAGCGACGTCAAAATGGGAACTTGCAATATTATATACAGAACGGGGAAAAGTTTAATTTTTTATCGAGGATGACCTTTGCAAACTGTCCGACCTCAAATGAATTTATACTTCTGGAGTAGTTTTCGGTCTCTATACCGGCGGTGCCTAGTATTTATTATCTATACGGTAGGAATGGGTATTATGGAGTTGCGGTGCTTGGATGGGCAATCCGATGTTATCGGTAAGCACTGCGGAGTGGACGGGCGTAGGGTTCCCGGAACAGGAATCGTAACGTGTTGATTGTCAATAAAAAAATATTTTTTGTGTGCCTTTGGTGCGCCGTATCTCGATGGGTTTTGATTCTCTAAAAGTGAACACCTATAGTATCGAAATCGGGCAATTTTCCAAAATAAAGCTATAATTTTAAAATAGCACTATCCCATTAACGGGCTGAAAGAGCCATATCAGCGTTCAATACTCCTATTTGTTACGATGTTTTGGGGCAAGTTTTTTTTCCATAGAATCCTGCCTTCCCCACAATCAATTGATACCACCAATGGTATCCGGGAGATTAATCAACCAACTGAAATTGTCTGCATGTCCATAGATACTCCTAACCTTTCTTATGCCCTACACCGGCTCCCGGTGTCTTGATTTCAGTCATCTCACATATCTCTTTAAAGTGATGTCAGTGACTAATCGGAATTGCCGGTCCTCGCACCAAGCGGCGAGAAGGACAGCTTTATAAGGCTTCATGTCAAATTCGCGCTGGATGATACGGGAAGAGTCCGATAAGGTGACAGTCACCATGCCTTTATCTTCTGTCGGGTCGTAAAGGTACTCTATAGTAACCGGCAATTTATCATAGGCGAGTCGGCTTTGATTGTTGGCTGGAAGTGGCTCGGTGTTGTGGCAAGAGAGGTCTAGCTGCGTTGGATTGCGCCATTCGTGCTTTCCGTCATTAATTTTGTCAGCCTCGCCGATGCAAGCAACGACATCCCCGATCTCGCGATTGGCATGGCGCTGTTGATTTCGGGCCGGCCTGGTGTTGGCGGGCAGAAAGCGGAGTCCGAATCGCCAATATTCGGTATCATCGGGCGTGATCCGGATGCGGAACCGGTATTTACGAAAGTCAATCGGATCGGGGTATTCGGCGTCATTCCGTTCCGGGAAGGCGCTCGGCGGTAGTTGGGCCACGAAGGTATGTTGGAACTCACGGACGATCTGGCGCTGAATAAAGGTCTGAATACCGCTATCCAAGCTTTTCAGCTCATTGATCTCCACAAGGATAAGCTGGATCTGCTCCGCCCAGGGCCACTCCTTGTCCAGACCGCGAGCGAGCTCGGCAAATTGCAATTGGAGGGTTTCCCGTTCAAGGCCTTGCTTGTCGCAAAACTGTATGAGGAAAAGAAATTCCCGGGAGGGCAGCTTCATCGCATCCTGTATGGAAGCGCTCCAAAGCTGACGGTCGGTCACCGACTCGCCGCGGCGCAGCGCGACAGCAAAATGCAGTTTGGATTTCCAGCAGGATGAAGTATGCAAATAATAGATACTTCCACCGGCAGTATTTTCGCTTTGGGGGCGATAGCTGCTTGGATTCAATAACTGTTCGGCTTTCGTAAAGCAAAAGAAAGTCAAGAGCTGCATATTAAGGTCGTCGGGCTTAATGCCATGCCAACTTAAACTGGCGCTTAGCATTTTTCGGCCTTCCGACGAACCCATGAGGCGGTCTGTTTGGTCGAGAAAGGTCCTGGCCTCCGCATTTGCGAGAAATGGCGCATGGAAGGCCTCCCGGGCGGAGAGCTGGTCGAGGAGTTCGGAAAAATTCTTCGTAGCTATTTCCGACTGCTGGATATAGGATAGCTGCTGGGAGACGGCAAATACAAGATTCCTGAGTTCGCTGAGGCGGCGGACGAGTTCCCATTCATCTTCGTTCTCGATTGCAGTGGCGATGGGTTCGCCAAATTTGACCTGTAATTGGATATCTGCGGGGCGCGGTGGGATTGACTTTTCGAATTCCTTTAACATCTCTCCGGTAAAGTAACGGAGATATTTCAGCAAGTGTAGCTGAAAACCCCTTAAGGAATCCTTTGCAGAGGCAGCTCGTTTACCGAGGGGATAAAAACTATCCGTGTCGTAGATCTCCAGATTTTTCCGCAGAATTTGGGAACAGTTTATAAATAATTCGACGACGAGGTAGTCGCGCTCTCCGGGCTCGAGCCCTTCACTATAGATGGTATTCCGGGTCAGCTGGTCGATGACTCCGAACCAACGGCGCTCATCAGCAGACGGGTTATCGGGAAGACGGAGGATGCCCTCGCCGGTGTCGGACCATGTTACTGCGCGGCGGAGGAGCAGGAGGAAACTGCGCGGAATGCAGCGGCTTTGAAAAAGGAGATGGGTAATAAAATGCTGTAGCGCCTGGTCGGCTTGGCCGCTTTCTGTTTCATCGGGATCGCGTTCGATGCGTGTAACTTTAGTGAACAAGTTGCGAAGCTCGTCCGGGGTCAGCAGGCTGATATGGATGATGCGGGCAAACAGGCTGGACAAGATGGCGTCGTTCTCTGTATGAGTGAGCCGGTATTTGTAATACAACTGTTGCCCGGCAACGACAATAAAGTTCGCGTAGCTGCAGAGCAGGTACGGTTTTAAGCTGATGAGGAGGATATCGAGCTGGTCGTTTTCGATCTTGTCCATTTCCTCGAGGACGAATACCAGCTTAATTTTTTCAGCGGACAATAGCTTTACCAGCTGAAGAAAGCGGTGGTCGGCGATTTCGTCGTCAAACAGGGTTTTCCGGGTGGCGGTGGCTTCGATTGATGAGGCCTTGGTGCGCACCGCCTTAATGGATAACCAAGAAGTGATTGTTGTAAGGGCCGGGATCGCCGCGGCGATCATGAGAGACATACGGGGCGAAAGCCATTGGAAGGAAGCGTCAAGGCCGAGCAGGCAGAGGGATAGCAGCGACCCGAGCAGGATGCCATATTTGACGAGGTCAGCGGTCGTTTCGAGCGATTGTTTGATGCTACTCGTAGCAGTTTCCGTTTGGCTGTAATCGCTGTAAGTTCGCCCATTGAGGTCCTTCAGGATAGCCATTGTCTCGGCGGAGATCTTTGGTGAACGAGTGGTCGCCGTTGAGGTGGATTTGCTCAGGGAGGGTTCTATCGCCTCGTAAAGGCAGCGGATGAGCCAGCGAAAAAGGTTCATGTTCTTGTTATGGCGGGAGAAGTCGACGGACACGAAAATGATTGCGTCTAAGGCCTCCTTGCTAGCCAGCCGTTCCAAGGCTTTGATATAAGTGCTCTTGCCGGCGCCGCGATATGAGTTGATAGGGTAGGGCTTTGCAAAACATACGGTGATTATGCGAAAATAACCACGGAACAGGAATCGTAACTTATTTATTTTTAATAATAAATATTTTCAGTGTGGCGTCAACGTGCCGCATTTGGAATATCCCAGGTCGCTCAGACTTACTGGGCACAGCCTGTAGGCGAAGCGCAGAAAGGTGCGGTAAGGCAAATATTTTTCGTTATACATGCTTCCGGCTTCTTGTCCAAAATTGGCTATCCATTTCACGACAAGCGGTTTCTTGAAATTTCACGAATTGTGTGGGAAATTTTTATAGGCCGGAAAATGCGGTTTAACATAAGGTAACGCCTGCATGTTAGGTTGGCGAATTGCTACGTTCTTCTGTCCAATTCGATATAATAGCTTACTTACGTGAAGTCGCAAATAAGATGTGGATAAATATACTAAAAATTAGCTAGGAGCACTTAATCCATTATTTATCAGGCAATTACTATTTCCTAGAGAGAAAATGATGATTTGGGTCGTATTTTTTTAACGTAGATATTTGTGCTCTTGCAAACGGAAAATGATTACTCACTCTGCCAGCCAAGTTTGATTCATCACCAATTTCGATGATACAAAAATCAAATTTGATTATCATGGCAAGCAGAAAAGATCTTTCAATTTATGACCTGTTCAAGGGAAAGTTGACTTTTACGGATGAGCCATTATGGTTTCGTATCGTGATTGTTCTTATAATTGTGGCGTTTTGGGTTTTGTTAATTTTGAGTCCGCATGAATGGGTATTCACTTACTTCGCTATCAAGTCTCTGATCAGCCCCAAAGCCATTGAACTGCTGAAGCGCGGAAAGGGGCGCTCCCCGTGATTAGAATGTATTGTCTTTCCAAAAGCGAAAGTATAAGCTCTCCTCGAAAAGTGAAGGCAATAGTCTCAATGCTTATTAATTTAAGGTTCGATTTATGGTTCGATTTCGACCTGGATTCGAACTATTATTGATAATCAACGGGATATGGCACAAGTGTAAAGCAAAGTGTAAATAAATGGTTTGAGTGAGACGCACATTGCTAATCTGAAAATAATTTCCGGTACTACGCAAATAGACTGCGCAGTAGGACATTTACCTTTGACATTGTAAACCCCCACTTAAATCAATTGAACATGGAACTCTTAAACCCGTCGGAATACTGGACGCAAATGAGTAATCGGTCAGTATTTATGAGAACACTTTTTGCCAATGTCACCCCGATCATTGCAAGAGATATGAAGTTATTTTCGAAAGATCCGCTGAGACAATCCTTCGATCAGTTGGGAAATGCCCACGAGCGGTTTTTAAAGTCGCTGGTCGATCGGATCGGAAACTTGTCGCAGTATTTCGAGGATGTGTTTTTGACCCTTACCTTCCTTAGAGCAGAAAAGTCCAAAACTTCATTACTTTACGATGAATTGATTGACCCAGAGCGTTACTACAAATATCACTACGAAAACTTCCAGATACGGATGGTTACGGAACTAGACATCTGCGCCAAGCTTGGAAACGCCCTGTTCGAACTGAATATTTCCGAACGATCGATGACTCCATATAAATTTTACGCGGATCAACGAATGGCTGATCAACCATCAGCGATGACACTTATGGAATTTGCCAATTACCTCGACAATATCAAACAGGATAGGCATAGGAAGGTACATCAAGGTATCAGTAAGGAAAATAAGTTTGATAAGGTGGTATTTTGGGAAACTTTCATAAAAGCTATGGGTAAAACTCCGGAAGAACATGATATGGTGCTACTCGAATGGACACAAACCCAGATTATAAATGTACTTTCCGAGATTAATGAGGTTGTCCGGCAGCCGATAGGGTATGTGGTCCGCTTCCTGGACAGTTGTTTGCCTCAACTTGAGCGGATTCTTCTGACCCATGAGAATAGCTAAGGCAGACGCCCAACAGCTGATTATTTAGTCCGGTCTCCTTCTAGAGCGTATTACCAAATATGAATATGGAGATTAAACCGGAATCAGATGCGCAGATATGTTTATGCAGACACTGATTTAGATTTTGAACGGCTTTGGCCTTAAAAAAAACAATGGATAACTCTGACATACAAATATATAAGCAATTTAGGCTCCTATGCATTCAGAACGCTGCAGATGCCTTGAAGGCGGCTGAACTCTTAGCTGGTAAGGGTGTCAACCATATTGTGTTCCATCTTTCCCTGCTGGCCGTCGAGGAGCTGGGAAAGATTTTTATCCTTTGGCATAATTTAAACGCGGAGGGTGATTGGAACAAAGATAAATTTGAGATTCCTTTGGATGATCATGTCAAAAAGCTGTTCTGGGCCATCTGGGGGCCATCTTTCGGGGAAGAGAAAATCACAAGACAGTCAATTGACGAAACAAGGGGAATGGCTAAGCGGTTGCACAACAGGCGCTTAGATTCTCTGTACACAGATGTTGTTGATATAGCTTCCTCCGCGTCTAAGGTCAGTGACAGCGAAGCATCAATGATTTTAGGGTTCGTTAAAGCAAGACTGCATCTTTCAAATATGGAAGGGGATATCGATGAATATAGTACCCCGAGCGATCTTCTACTATGGTTTAATCAGATGACCAATTCGCCACAACACCGATCCTTCATCTTTGGTGATGTTTCCCAGGAGAAGCTGGTTGAATTGGGCAATGCAGAGGAGTGGTTCGCTTGGCTGAAAGAGCGTTTTGACGAGGAGGAGAAGCTTTTGAAGGAGATTACGTCAATGGAATTGAATAGGAAGGGTTCAAAAAATATGAAAGAACTGGTGCCGAAATGGAAAATAAAATTTAAGATCATTTCGCAATCGCATTCCATTCGGCCCAATGTGTTAAATTCGTTCAATAAGCGGTTTGATTTCATTCAGCTATTCCGAGGACCAGACAATCATACGTTATTTGTTGAGGCGACTTTCGATAAATCAGTTGTAGTAACCGAACTGTGGCGACATGGATGGATGGTCGGCAAACTGTTTGTTGCTGCCCTGAATGTGGGCAGCCATGGACTCTTCTACTGGAATACACTTGTTGACTTGGAGAAATATTACGAAGAAATACGGGATGTTGAGAATGATAAGAAAGTATCCTTAACATTGGCTACAAAATTGGCGCTCGGCTGGCATACCCGAAAAATGGCATTGACAGAGGAACAGCTTTATCTGAGTCAGATCGTTTTCGAATATTTTATGATTCCAACGAAGAAGACGGATATATATTTCATCGATAACTACATGACAGGCTTGGCGCTGTTTGCTAAAACGGATATTCACTTGCGCTTTGAAGGGGAGATATTTTATCGTTTTTACAATTGCTATAAAAGCGCAGTTTTGGACTACCAAAAATGCGGAGAAGGCGAAGTTAAAGATATAGGATATCAGCAAATTGAACGTCTGTTGAAGGGTAATACAGAATATGGTCGAATAATGGATCTCGCGGCGGCGGTCGAGAAAAGTCATCAGGCCAATACTTTACCCATTACGCTGCAAGAGGTTGTGTTAATGAAGCAATATTGCGACGCGTATTTGTTGACGCTGGCGGTCAGAAAGTTGAAGAATGACCCTTCTTTGCGGTTGACTCTGAACGATGAGCCCGAATCCGAAAGCTAGCGTTATCACTATAAATATTTGCCGATGTGCTTTTTCGAAAAAAAGAACTAATATAAATGTCAGAGAAAAAAAATCACCACTATGTCCCTCAATTTTATCTACGTAACTTTTCGAACGACGATAAGCAGATAGCTATCGGACTGTATCTCCACGAAAAGAACATCTTTACCACCACGGCAATCGACAACATTGCCTCTAAGAAATACTTGTATGGGAGGGATAATGTTGTCGAAGATGCGTTGGCACAATTAGAGGGGGATATCGCCAAGCTGTTTAAAATATGGATTCCTGGGTTTTATCCTCCTCCGCCAAATTCGCCTGCATTTGCCGCCGTCAAACATTTTATTCTCATCCAAATATTCAGAACGATTAAGGCAGGGAAGGATTTAAGTGAAGGTTTGAATACAGGATTTCAATCCATTCTTGCAATAATGAATAAGGACAAAAACGTAGTTCCTGACTTAACACTGGTTCAAGACGACCCCGTTTTATTAAGTCTCATTTATACTGGTGACAAGCTCCCGTTGATGGATTTCTTGAAGGCGAAGACATTGGTGAATTTGACCGACTTCCCCTTTATTTCATCCGACAATCCTGTCATTCGTTATAATCAATGGATGGAGAGTAAGGGTTTAATTTTGGGTGCCACTGGAATTGCTGTGAAAGGCTTGCAAATCTTTTTTCCGATTCACCCACGAATAATGATATGCCTCTACGATCCTAAAATCTACAAATGTGGGAACAAAGATGAGGATTTCGTCAAAATTGAGTTAGAGAGCGACATACATCAACTGAATGGACTCCAATATCTATCAAGTGATAAGAGCTTGTTTTTCGACAATAATATTTCAGAGAAATATCTACACCATCTCGCAACTTCCTATCAGTACAAAAGGACCGAGAACAGACATAGTTCTACGGTTTCAGAAAACGGAGTATTTCCGAATGGTACGCCAAATTATTTTATTCTTAATTCGTTCGTCGATCCTCATATCAAATTAAACCTTTCGTTCTTTAGAATATTAAAGAAGGCGAAGAACACCAAGCTGCCAAATAATTTGCCGATTCCAAGGGACGAGTCTTTCTATGAGATTCAAAGGAGGGAAGATCGGCGATTTTTCTCTTAAGGATAGTGCGTGTATGGTCGATTGCTGAAGTTCAGCAGCGTTTCTGCTTGGCTTAAGTTCTGCCCTAAAATTAATTTAGCGGATTTCTTTTTTTCATATGCTGATAAAAGACCGCCCAGAAAAGCGAAACAGTCAATTTCTAGCAAAGGATAATCTCATTTTCCAGGAGCAGATTGTGACACACTGGTACAGAATGAATCCAATTGGCAACGCCGGGCTTTCTAGCCATTCCAAGGCGGTAGCGCTCGTAGACCGTTTGAACGATTGTTAAAAGCCGCGGCGCGCTTTGAATATCGAAACAAAAGAAATTGATATATACAAGCTGATTCTCGTTTCTTGATTTCTAACGAGGCACCCTCGAGAAAAATGTCAAGCTTTACCCAGAGAGCAGAATTGGGCACGTAAGCTCCGTTTTTATCCACTCCTTTCAGCGTTGAGGCAAGCCTTGCAGTTGTTGGATCTAGTGACCCATTTGCGACAGGAAAGTTTTCAGGCAGAATATACTGCATCTGGTACATAGGAAGGTCTTTATAGGAAAGATAGCGAAGCGACGAAATATTGAAAAACAAAACCTTCCCAAACGTATTCATCTACATGGAACCATTTAGTGAAATAAATAAATGATTCCAATACTATCTACTTTCTGGAAACTTCAATCCTAATCGGTCCTGGACTATTGTTTCAGCCTGTTTTCGTTGTTGGTTTTCCAATAGCGGTTCTATCTCTTTTCTCAAACGACCCACCCCGAATTCAGCCCAATCTTTGTCTAAGCAAGCATAGCAATAATCCAAACCATCATATGGGCCTAGTAAGCTCTTATAAATAGTCTAAGTATCGAGGACCATATCATAGGATGTAATCCCGGAACTGCCATTTGTAAGCAATTTACAATCTTCATATGTGTGAAAGACGATTCTTTCCTCCCCAAATCCGGCCTCCATTTTTTTCAGTTTTTGCAAACTGTAGTTCGTCAGAAGAACGGTCGATTTCTTATTCATCGCAGTTAAAATAATTGACATTAACGAATCAAATGTGCCTACCCCCCCAAATTCATACCAGGCAGTTAGATAGTCGCCAAAAAAGTCTACCATTTCGTGCATCTGATTTCCTGAAAACACCCAATGGTCAGTATAACGGAGATTGCCGAAGTAATAATTATTAAAGTACAGTTGCCAAACAGGACCTTCACCGGAGCCGAAGACAGGGTGAAAAGCCCCGTTATAAGGTTTGCCATTATAGACGAAGGATATGGGTACATTTTCCGTCATTTATCAAAGATAAAAAAACTAAACTATTTAGTTGAATTTCCTTATATTCGGTGCGCATTATTGTTTCATACAAAATCGAAAATATGCCGAACCGGAACGAGCACAAAAAAACTGGGGGCCTAGTAGGTGGGGGTGTTGCATGCCTGTCCAATTTAGCGGCACAAACCATGCGACAACAACAAGGTCAGCAGCAAACTATAAATGTAGGCGAACTTTTGATCACATCCGCCATAGGCTATGCGATAGGAAGCGTTGGCGGCATATTGCCTGATGTCCTGGAGCCCGCGTACCATCCTGGTCATCGATCGACTTGCCACAGCTTGGCGGCTGGTGTTGCTATTGCTATCGGATTATCTAAATTGAATAAAAGCTCGAAGCTATCAGGCAATGTTAAATCCGTTGCAACCGTTGCAGGCGCGGGATATCTTTCACATCTGCTTTTGGATAGCCAAACAGCAGCTCGGCTTCCAGTATGGTGAATATTGGAGCTGCTTTATGCATTACTCCCCCCTTGGCAGAGTTTTTTTATTGCAGTTCAGCGATCTCTGTCTGTAACCTTTTTCAATAATCCCCAGTGAACATAACTCCCGAGAAATTTAAGGAACTCCTTATAAGTAAAGGTTTAACAATTGTGGCAGCTGAAAGTGCTACAGCAGGCCTATTTGCTAGTACAATAGCTTCAGTCCAAGGCGCATCTGGCATTTTGAAGGGCAGTATTGTGACGTACAATCAGGATATGAAAACGGCTTTTCTCGGCGTTCGGGAAAGCACGCTGGCGGTTCAAACAGCCGAATCGATGGAGACCACCCGCGAAATGGTCGAAGGACTTCGGAATGCCTATCACAACAGTTCGATATATATTGCAGTGACCGGAGTGGCATCACCCTCTACGCCGCAATACCATGTAGATAAACCTTTGGGCCAAATGTATGTTTGCTGCTGGATGAATGGGAAAGTACATGAATTTAATGAAATTATGACCGGCTCCGACCGGAATGAGATCCGTCAGCAGGCCGTTAACTACATGATGGAAATTGTATGCGAGTTAATCGAAAACAATGGGCCGACTAGCTTATACAATCAGATCAAGAAACTGGATGAGCCGGACTGGAATTATTATTTCGGGAATCCGGGGAATACTGTTTTAATCGACAAGCCTTTTGTAACACGTAATCCGTCCAAATCATTCATTAAAGAATATTTTCGAAAGGGGGGTAAGGAATGGATTACTGAGGCATTTAACCTGAATGACTTCCTTCAGCCCCGTGCTGATCACACGGTTGCTGTGTTCTTTTTCGGAGCTATGCTTATAAAACATACGGGTTTTAACCAAAAAAAGTTCTATGAACGGAAGGTAGAGAAGTGGTATAATTTCGAGCTATTCATGTGGTTTGTGACCTGTTTAGCCCACGATGCGGCTTTCTACTTGGAGAAGGACAAGGGGCTTTTTTCTAACGCCGCAACAGTAGAAGAGCTATACGCCCATCTAAAAATTGACTATAAGCTGATCGAAAAAGAAATTGCCGCTGTACCGTCGGATTTTTGGGCCAACGTCAAATCGTATTTCACGTATCGGCATGACGTTATAAAACTGACCGACCACGGAATCTATGCCGGTATCTTGGCGTTTGATGTATTAGTTAAGAACCGAATTAAGCAGCACGAACAGGCTGAGAATTCTCTTTACTGGGCTGAAGACTTGGACCCATTCTACGCTATCGCAGCAGCTACGATAGCTACACACAATATGTGGATTCCAGAAACTCCGGAACAGATCGAGGAATACCGCCAAGCAGGACTCGATCAATTGATCGGGCGCAATCCGATAAATTTCAAGGAAAGCCCAGTGCTTTACTTTCTGGGATTGATCGATACTATCGATCCGGTAAAGGCTTATTGGGAAATACCTGTATTGGAAGTGCTGGAAAATATTTACATCGACTATGCGCCCGATTCCTTAACAATGACCGTAACAGGCAGGCTCGATCCTGCGGTTGTTATTGACAAAGCTCATAAAGCACAAGCATGGCTGGCAATAACCTACGAGCCTTTGGAAAGGGGCGTGTTCATCAAATTTCAGGTAGATTAATAAGGCTTATGGGTATAAAGAATTGGAGTTAAACACTAGGAATCTACCTACGCAGTTAATCTATCGACTGCTTAATAGCCGCCAGGAAGAATACGGATAAGTGGCCGTATTATTCAATATTTTCAAAATATATGGTCTGATCTCCGCTCGGTGGCGATCAACCAGGTAGTCATAGTATTTCGGAGCTGCGCTTTCTCTATCAGACAAAACCACGTCTGCAATATGCTTGGCTGCATTAGCGATAAATTGCTTATTTAGCGTAATATTTCCAAGATTCGCAAGAGTATCGAGCACTGTTTGGACATAAAAGGTTAGCCTTATCACCGGATGGGGGTGCCAATACTCCTCGAAATACATTTCAACGCCTTCGGAGGCACGGATAAAATAGATATAAATGGAGGAGAGCAGTAACGCGACAAGATCTTCAAACTCCACAAGTGACAAGTTTAGGGTAGCCTTTGAGTGGCTATATTCTAATATGCTTTGCGAGTAATTATTTGCACTAAACCAATCGGCATCCAGCTCTCTAACGTGCCGCTCACGTATGAACTGCAGTTCACTTTTGGCATCCCCGAATTCCCTATATACCGCGGAAGGCTCTCCGCTCCGCTGGATTAGATGACCGGCCTCATGGTAAAAAAACATTAGACAAATATCTTGAAAGATCAGGAATGCCGGTTCCTGTTCAAAAAGTAAGGCCAGGGTTCTGTAATCCTTCATAGAGGGATGATCGAACCGGTCATTTGCTACATAAAAGCGACGGAACAAGTTAACAATCGTACCCTGATGTAGTCGGTAAATAGAAGTGCAGAGTTTTTCGTAACGAGGAGTACAATGGTTTCGGCAACAACCAGTACATAGATTTCGGTAACAAGGAATACAGAGG
>WNFI01362485.1_pt3 | contig 111436 bp, 111 predicted proteins | sample 5400471 | NCBI WGS metagenome assembly WNFI01 (sample SAMN13153348, study PRJNA577476) | soil metagenome | isolation source: 100 cm saprolite on Douglas fir-dominated hillslope | place: USA:California | collected 2013-09-17
GAGGATTGGTGATATCTTTTCCCATTTACCAGTACTAATACCTGGTCCGGCCCCAGACCTCGCAATTGTGCCGGGTCGATATGATCCGTACCGTCTCCCAGCGCCTGACGTACTGAATTAAAAGAAGGCGCCAGGTAGGTCAATAATTGCGTCACATCCAATTGACCTACTTCATTGGCAATTTGTTTCAACGGAATGACGTCCACCGGCACAGGGCCATCGGTGGCGCTACGTTTGGGGTTCCGGGAGCCTACTACTACGACGGACTCCTGTACGGCGGCAGACTCTGCGAGGGCAATGTCCTGGTCGACCGTAGCGCCGGCTGTGACGGTGACGGCTATTGTTTGCGGAGCATGGCCGATATAGCCAATTACCAGATGCCATGCGCCTGGCGGAAGCTTTACACTGTAGTGCCCGGAATTATCGGAGAAAGCGCCCTTTTTTGTTCCCTCCACCTTGATGGAGGCGCCGGATAAGGGGTTCCCGGACGCATCTTTTACCGTTCCCGTTACGGTGCCTGCCGGTGTTTGGGCGTTCATGTGCGTCGCAAACAGGGATAAAAGGAACAGGAGAAAGGAGAAAACGGGTGTGTTGAACGTTGTAGTGAATTTTTTCTTCATAATAATCGATGGTTTTGAATAAAAAAGCCTTTCAGAATGCTGAAAGGCTTTTAAAATATGCTGAACAAAGAGGGATCAGGTTAAGCCTTTCCTGTATGATTGACAAAGCCAACAACACTTTGTGCTGCACGGTTTGTTTAATATCATGTGACGAAAGGGAGTCATTTCGGGTGCAAATATAAATAGAGAATGATAAAGTCTATCAAATAGATAGATTATTTTATCATTTAGCCGTCCATTTATTGTCCGATGGGCTGGCATCCACATAGATCCCCCCGTCGAGATTGACCGATTGGATCTTTTTTCCACCGGCCGGTGTAAGGATCACTTTGGCGTTCTTTTGATCTTTACTCCAGAGGGCTGGTGTCTGGTGGATCTTTTCGGCGCTGCCATCTGTATACCGGATGTCCAGGTCGAAAGGAATGGCGAACCCTCCGACATTTTGAATGGAGACCGTATATTTTTTATTGCTCTCTTCCACTTTGACCAAGGCCAGGTCGATATAGTTATTGGTGAAGAACCAATTCGTCCAGAACCAATCGAGGTTCTGACCGGATGTATCGTTGAAGGAATGGAAGAAATCCCAGGGGATCGGGTGCTTGCCATGCCAGCGGGCCATATATTCGTGAAGACATTTTTTAAATCCCTCATCCCCGAGCAGGTCCTTCATCGCCAGGTAAGCCAGGGAAGGCTTGCCATAAGCATTATTTCCATAGGAGGCGCCTCTTAATACATTCGCCGGTGTGATAATGGGCAGGTCTTCTTCGGAAGAAGGATCATTGATATAGCCGTTCACCCGGAACTGCTTGTAAAACCCCTCCGCTTTTTCCGTCCCCAGGTCGGCCCTGCCGATGAGCAATTCCAGGGTGGTGGCCCATCCCTCGTCCATGAATCCATAACGAGCCTCATTGATGCCCATGTAGAAGGGGAACCAGCTATGGGCTATTTCATGCTCTGCTACGAAACGGGAAAAGATGGGATCATCCGTGGTATTGTCATTGACCATCATCGGATATTCCATATCGGCATAACCTTGGAAAATGGTGGTTTTAGGAAAGGGATAAGGAATGCCGGGCCAGTTATGGGACAGCCAATCCAGCGAATGGCGACCGAATTCCACCATCCGGTGAAAATCTTTGGCAGTATCGTTATACGCTGCCTGGACGCTGGACCGGCGGCCGGTGGCATCATCCACGACCACGCTGGAGGCATCCCAGACAAAATGATCGCTGAGGCCCAGGGTCATATCCGAAATATCCTTTGCCGTCCATTTCCAGGTATTGACGGCATTTTGGGTGGTGACCTGTTTGCCGGCCAACTCCTCTTTGGTGGCAATGGAAAGGATGGAATCGGTAGACATCGAGGCGGCCAGCTTCTTCGCATAGGCTGATTGGAGAACGGCATCCGGGTTCTGCAAGGTGCCGGTAGCCCAGACTATATAGTTCTTAGGGACTGTTACATTCAGGGTGTAGTCATTAAAGTCATTGTAGAACTCCTGCTGATCCGTGAAGTCCAGCCTGTCCCATCCGTTGTAGTCGTCGTATACGGCCACCCTGGGATAGAAATAGGCGAGGAAGAAAGTAGTCGAGTCGATCATCCCTTCCCGTCCGCTCTCCAGGGAAATCTGGTAATGCCAGTCAAAGGAAAGGCTTATGCTATCATGAGGGAGAAGGGGCCTGGTAAGGCGAACGGATCGCCAGGTACCATCCTGTTCACCCGTATTCCAGGGTTTGGATTGTCCATTTTCGGAATAAGCGTCGATCTGAATACCCGGGGTCAGGTAGTCAGGGCCTGCCGCGCCGTAACGGAGGGCGCCCGGCTTATGAATATTCAGGATAAGCTTAATGACGACATTTTTCAGCGTGTCCGGGCTGTTGTTGAAATAGGTGATCTGTTCGGAGCCTTTAATGGTCCTGTCCGGTGGGGCTGCGCTGACATTGATCGTATAATGTCCCGAATTCTGCCAGTAGTTCCTGCCGGGGCGACCCTCCGTCGAGCGGGTCTCTTTTCTGTAGGCCTCCCGGATATTCCGGGGCATATATAAAGACTGACTAAGGGCGGCAGGCAGGCTGGCCGCCAGCAAAAAACCGAAAAGAATTAAACGTAACATAGGGCTGATTAATTTATCGGGGGAAGATAAATAATCTTGCGGGCATGGTTGGAAGGAATGGGATGAATGGTCGCTTTGACGATAAGGTTGCTGTTATGTTACGGTGAGGAGCCGGACTTATTTGTTTCCCGGTCCGGTCTTTCTTACATTCGCTGGTCACTATTTCAATCTGGTGTATGTTGTATAAAAAAATTATCGTTCTTCTATTAACGGGTTGCATTTTGTTGGGCTGGCAGGCCGTTGCCGGACAGGTCAAGCTCCCCCGCCTCGTGAGCGATGGCATGGTGTTGCAAAGAGGCGTTCCCATAAAGATCTGGGGCTGGGCCGCTCCGGGAGAGAATATCACCGTACAGTTTGACGGGGAGAAGGTCAGCGCCATGACAGGTGATGACAGGGAATGGTCCGTCCTGCTGAAGCCCCGGAAGGCAGGCGGTCCATATATCATGGAAGTTAGTGGGATCAACCATATCAGGCTGAAGGATATCCTGGTAGGCGATGTCTGGGTATGTTCAGGCCAGTCCAATATGGCGCTGCCCATCATCGCTCACGCAGGCAATCCGTCCATCCGGCAATTCTCCGTGGCGACCCGCTATAATTTCACCGGTCCCCTGGAAGATCTCTCTTCCGGTCGCTGGGAGCCGGCCGATACGGCCTCGGTACTCCGGTTCACGGCTGCCGGATATTTTTTCGCCAGGACCTTATTTGAAAAATATCATGTTCCGATCGGGCTTCTAAAGGTCAGCGCAGGCGACTCGCCCGCTGAAGCGTGGCTAAGCGAAAATGCCTTATACGCCTTTCCTGCTTACAGGGATATCGCCGCTAAATACAAGGACAGCGCCTACCAGGATAGTATTGCAGAAAAAGACAAGGTTGTTCAGCCTGTAGGGTTATTCAATGGAATGATCGGCCCCTTGTTGTCCTATGCCATCAAAGGCGTGATCTGGTACCAGGGTGAAGCCAATACCGGTAAGACAGGAGAATACCGGACCTTATTTCCTGCCCTGATTGCCGACTGGCGGGCGCATTGGAAAGAAGGCAATTTTCCTTTTCTATATGTTCAGCTGGCCAATTATGGGGAGACGAAAGACCAGCCTTCCGAAAGTAACCTGGCTGAGTTGAGAGAGGCGCAACGGCTGACTTTATCCGTCCCCGCTACGGCTATGGCAGTAACGACGGATATTGGAGAATGGAATGATATCCATCCTTTGGATAAGGAAGATGTGGGTAGGAGACTGGCGCTGGCCGCCGAAAAACTGGTTTATGGGGATAGGTGGGTCGTCCCCTCGGGGCCCCTTTACGAATCCATGCATATCAGCGGTAACGAGATCCATGTACATTTCTCCAATATTGGGGAAGGGCTGGTGGCCCGGGGAGGCGGAGAACTGCGGCATTTCGCTATCGCGGGAGGCGACAAGAAATTCGTCTGGGCGAAGGCCCGGATAGCCGGGGACAAGGTCATCGTATGGAATGAACAGATCCAACACCCGGTAGCTGTACGTTATGGCTGGGCTGACAACCCGGATGGGGCTAATTTATATAACAAAGCGGATAATAAGGCCTGGCTCCCGGCCTCTCCTTTCTCCGCTGAAAAAAAATGATCATTATTGAAAGGATTGCAGCGTGTATCTTTGACTCCCGGCGCCTCGATGAAGGTGAATTTCAAAGAAGGCTGAAAAATAAAAAACAGAAGAATAGTTATATGGAAAGACCCTTGTTAATGGAAGAGACGATGCGTTGGTATGGTCCTAACGACCCGGTGAGCTTATGGGATATCCGGCAGTCCGGTTGTACGGGCGTCGTTACGGCCCTGCATCATATACCGGTGGGAGAAGTATGGCCGCTGGACGAGATTGAAAAAAGGAAGGCGGAGGTAGAGAGTGCCGGTATGCGCTGGACGGTGATCGAGAGCCTGCCCGTACATGAAGATATAAAGAAGCAGACAGGACGTTATCAGCAATATATCAGCAACTACCAGGAGAGCCTGCGCAATGTGGCGAAATGCGGGTTGGAGGTAGTGACCTATAATTTTATGCCGATCCTGGACTGGATGCGGACGGATATTGTCTATGAAATGCCGGACCGGAGTAAAGCCCTGCGTTTTGAAAAAGCGGCATTCATTGCGTTCGATCTCTTTTTACTTAAAAGACCGGGAGCGGAGAAGGATTATACGTCAGCCGAAATGGAGAAGGCCCGGCTACGCCTGACCACGATGAACGAACAGGAAAAAGAGACCCTCTACCGGAATACCCTGCTGGGCCTGCCGGGCAGCGAGGAGCGTTTTACGGAAGCGCAGATCCTGGCGGCCTTACGGACCTATGAAGGCATCGACGCCCAAAAATTAAAGCAACATCTTTTCTATTTTTTACAGCAGGTAGTTCCCGTAGCCGAAAAAGAAGGATTGAAAATGGCTATCCACCCGGACGACCCTCCCTTCCCCATATTGGGATTGCCGAGGATTGTCAGTACGGAGCAGGACGCCCGGGAATTGTTAGCCTGTGCGCCTTCCCCTGCTAACGGACTCTGTTTCTGCACCGGCTCATACGGTGTACGGGCAGACAATGACCTGGCCGGGATGGCCCGCCGGCTGGGAGATTATATTCATTTTATCCATCTCCGCAGCACGAAAAGAGATGCCGACGGTAACTTCTTTGAAGCCGATCACCTGGAGGGAGATGTGGACATGTATGCTGTTATAAAGGAGCTGCTGTTGGTGCAGAAGAAGAGGGGAGTGTCGCTTCCCATGCGCCCCGACCATGGCCACCAGATGCTGGATGACCTGAATAAAAAGACCTTTCCCGGCTATAGCGCCATCGGGAGATTGCGGGGATTGGCCGAATTGAGGGGCATGCAGTGGGCGATCGGGAGGGAACTACACCCTCGCTGATACAAAAAAAGTCGACAGCCTGAAACGTTTTCTCTCTTTTTATGGTCTATATGTTAACCAGGGCATAAACTATGCCCCGGGGCTAACCATTGAATCTTGCGCCAGTAGTGGTCTGGTCATCCGCTATGCGTCATTCTTCATTTTCTGAATAAAAAGCATTTTTAAAACCTGTATTTTTTATTTTCTCTATTTCCGTGGAGTACGGAAACAGGGATTTTATTTTTTCCATACCCTATTTTCTTCTAAGTGATCCAACTCAGATAAAGTAATAGAGGTATTATATGGATAATAATAAAGACTGGTTTACCGAAAAGGCTCTTTTGATGGCGCTGGAAAAAAGAGAAATTAGGGCATTAATTCGATTGTATAAGGATTATGGAGAGGATCTATTGATTTTTACCTACACCCAGGTACAAGACCCCCAATTAGCAGTCCAGGTTGTGGAAAAACTTTTTGATATTTTATGGGCGGAAGCCAATTTCGAAGAGATCTCTCCACCGATCCATAAATGCCTGGTGGGGGAATTACGAAAACTCTGTGAACAGCACTTGCCTAAGCGTTGAAATTGGCAATCAAATTTTCTACGGCATCCCAGAGTGAATAAGGAGGGCAGATTTTGTATTGCGCCAATTTTTTAATCGCTCCCCTCATCTCCGGGGCAACCTTTTTATTTTCCATAAGGATCTGATCCTGCAAATACTCAACCACCTTCCCGGGAGGAGGTATTTCGAGTTCCTGTAAACGGCGCCATATACAAGATCGATCGATCATAAATTCTTGCCAGTAGTTTTTGTAAGCCAATGTGCACCCTGAGTCCTTCTATGGCAAGACCTCAAAAAATGAGTTGGCGTTGCGTACAGGAGTTGGTAATCATAATCTGAAAATAGAAGATCATGGAAAATAAAAAAAGACCGGTGCATGAAACGTTTATACCTTTTTTAGGGTCTTTATTAGACAATAGAGGTATCATATGCAAAAAAATGACTGCGCCTATCCGCCCCTCTCTACATTCCTGGTAGAGCAATCAAATACCTTGCCTCTACCCAAAATAGCGAAAAAACAGCCGGGTCCCTTTACTTCTGCCCTGGCTCATGAAGTCCGTAACCCATTGTCAAATATCAACCTGGCAGTGGAGATGCTAAAATCCACAGCCATGGACGATGATCAAAAAATATACCTGGATATTATTATGCGGAACTCCGGACGGATAAATGATCTGGTAAATGATCTTCTTACCTCCTGTCAGACTGATGAGATGCAGTTTGAGCAGTATTCCATTCATCAACTGCTCGATGACGTACTTGCAATAACCAGGGACCGGATTATTCTTAAAAGCATTGTGGTCACAAAAAACTATGCTCTACCTGACTGTCAGGTATTGGTGAATAAACCGAAGATAAAAATTGCTTTAACGAATATTATTATTAACGCCATTGAAGCCATGCCTTCGGAAAAAGGGGAGTTGAAATTGATCGCGAGATCAATGAATGGAAAATGTGTCCTGGAAATTGAAGACAACGGTGCCGGCATCAGTGAAGAAAATCTGAAGCATATTTTTACCCCGTACTTCACCAATAAACCTGGCGGGATGGGCCTGGGATTGTCAACAACACTGGATATTCTTCTGTCAAATCAGGTCAGTGTAGATGTACAATCGGGGGAGGGGAGGGGAACGCGTTTCATTCTTTCTTTTGATGCATAAAACAGCTAGTGTTCACAAATCTCCTTTAATTTATTCAGTCCCTCCGTAAAATCTTTGTTCATATTCTTTTCAATGACCCCGAAGACCTTTAGGATATTCATGGGATAGGGGCTGGAACTTATGATCCCCCATGTCGCTGTGGTTGCGCCGCTGTCTTCCTTTACTCTGATATAGGCCTGGCCCGTACCCTTGAAAGGCCTCAAAAAGTCGATCCGTGAAGCCAATTCGCTTCCGGGGGTAACCTTCGTGATGGTCTGACTACCTGCGCCTACATTTTTATTGTCGCTTTCCCAGGAAAATTTTGCGCCGGGTGTCCCGTCTGCGCCGGAATATTCCAGCTTAATATGAGGGTCTCTTCCCACCCACGGATTCCATTTATTAATGGCTGAAAGGGAGTCGATATTTCCCCAGACTTTACCAGGAGGGGCCTGAATGTTGATAGACTTTTCGTAGCTCCAGCCTGTTCCGACTGCTGCCGCAACAATCAGGATTAAAGCGATCAGGCCAAGAATAATGTAAAGTGCAATCATTTTGTATAGATATTAGGATCCTAAGATATTGAAAAAAATTATGAAATGACCGGCCCGGGTAGTCTCCGGGCGACGGGCGCCCGGGGTGCTGTGCATAAATAAATCGTTGCAGCTTTGGTCTTTTAACAATAAATGTTCTTATCTTATATGTCCTCAACCTTCATCCTTTCCAGGGATTCTACATTTCTTATCCATCTGTCCCTATCTTCTCTTATCCATCTGTTCCCATTTTCGCCCTATCCTTATTTTTTGACTGGCTATCCGCATCCCGCTCATTATAACGGCTTGTTCCGACAGGCTGGTCTTCGGAGCGGCATTCTTTTTCAGACCGGGTTCCTCTTGTTTTCACCTTAAATTTTTTTTTATGGAAACCTTAGTACATTATGGGCAGCAAGTGCAAAGTTTGTATGAGGCTTTTAACAGAGGGGATATCCCTTCTATTCTATCTTCTTTGCATAGAGACGCTATTTGGGAAGTGATGGGGCAGCCGGATGTGCCTTTTGCAGGTATTTATCACGGGCCTGCCGATGTCAAACAATTCTTCGGAAAATTGAAGGATGCTATTGACGTGAAAGAAATGGTAGTGGAGCATATTCTTGAGAATGGCAACATGGTGATCGCCACCGGCTTTATGAATGCTACAGGCCGCAAGTCGGGCAAGCATTTCTCCACTATCTGGTCGATGATCTATGAGTTCGATGAAAATGAAGAGATCGTTCATTTCCGGGACTGTTATGACACCCTGGTGACAGCAAGAGCTATTGCCAAATAGCTTACACCGCAGCAGCCCTTAACCCGGCTTACTGAGCGGATGGTGAGTAAACTTGCCAGTCCCTTGTAAGCCGGGTTTCCGTCATTCGGATCATTTGGATAATGGAAATTTAATGAATAAAAGAATTATGGGAATAGCAGGCCCAAAAAAAGGGGGGGAGTAATCTTCATTACTTCCCCCCACTCTCAATAGGATGTTGACGACTATAAGTTAGCCTTTAATAATTCGATAGCCTCTTCGGAATCTTTCTCTTCCGTCAGATCAAAGATCGAAATTGACTTGCCATTAACGGGCACGTTGGCATTAGTGACGATCTTTTCAAATTGTTCCGGAGAAAATGTTTCTTTAAGCTTTTTACCAAAACTATACTCCGTAAAATCTTTGATCGCGGAAGTTTTGGAAAAATCGGAATTGTATCGCTTCAGCTCGATCAGTGCCTCGACGGGGCCGGCGGATAGGTGAACGCCATTTACGCCCTGGGAAACTTCAGCCAGGCCCAATGCCGCTTTCTTCTCCAGGAATTCTCTGCGCAGACTGCCCGCATTTGCCTGAGCCGGATTCGTAGCTCCGATAAAATTGGACCTTGCATCCTGCCAGCTGAGATCGCCGGACAAGGTCATGATGACAATACTCCTGCCTTTTTCGGTGAAATGCTTTAATTGCCGGGGATGAAAGCCATTGATTACATAAATGGTTTCGTCATCGATCTTGATCTCTTCGCAATAAGTGCCTCCTGCCAGTTTGGTATTCACTTTGTTCTGCCATAGATAATCGAGCACATACGCATTGAAGTGAGGATATTGCTGCATAAATTCCGAGCCGCCGAGGGTCTTCACTTCTTCCACTGTCTTTCCAAAAGTCGCCTTGAATTTCTCCCTGGCTGATTCAGAGATATTCTTCACCGCGTTGGAAGATATTTTATTGATGACCCCGTAGTGCTGGGCAATGATATCATACTGCTCCAGGTACTTGGCCGACAGGACTTTTATATTGTGTATTTTCAGGCCGAACTGCTTAATTTTTTCCTGTACAAGGTTTAAGACAGCGTCCAGTTGAATAGTGTCTGATTGAAGGGTGAGTTCCGGTTTAAGAAAGAACAAAAACTCATTTTTATAAGTTTTCGGATCCGGGTTGGAATAGATTTCCTCGAAAAAGAGCTCTTCCTTTTGCGCTTTCTTAATACTGTCAGCAATGGCTATAGTTAAGTTCTCTGCTGCTAATGTTATAGTCCCCATTAAAAAAAAATTTGTGCGAAGGTACTATGTTTTTGCAATTACCGGTATCTCTAAGATATAATATAAAAAATATATAGATATTAATGATGATATGTATATATTTGACTTGGGTATGGCCAAATTCTCTTCTCCATTTCTCTCCATTAATTTTCGGATAACCCCCTGATTCCCGACCAACGGGACTTAAACTTCTTTTTATGAGAATGATTAGCTATTGCCTCCTGTTATTTTTATTATTGAACGGGTTCCTCTCCCATGCGCAGTGTGATACGGTCGATCTGGCCTTAGGCAAACCTGCCGCTGCCTCCTCTCTGCAGAGCGCCACCTTTCCCGCTTCCGATGCCTTTGACGGAGATACGACCGGAACCAGATGGAGCAGCGCTTCCTCCGATCCCCAAACCATTTCGGTAGATATGGGCTCCGCGTTTAATTTATGCGGGGTGACCCTCTTCTGGGAGGCTGCTCTTGGAAAGGATTTTACAATTGATATATCCAATGACTCGATAAGCTGGACCACGGTAGCCACCGTCACGGGCAATGTTGCATTAAAAAATGTCCTCTCCGTAACCGGCAGCGGAAGGTATGTGCGGATGGTCGGTACGGCCAGAGGGACCGGCTTTGGTTATTCACTCTACGAATTCCAGGTCTTCGGTTTTCCCAGCTCCTGTAATACGGTCAACCTGGCCCTGAACCAGCCCGTAGTGGTGTCTTCCATACAAGCTGGGTTGCCGGCTCCCAATGCGGTCGATGGAGATCTGTCGACCCGGTGGGGCAGCGATGCCAGTGATCCGCAATTTATCTATGTAGACCTGGGCGGCGTGCATAATATATGCCAGGTAGCCCTCTATTGGGAAGCCGCTTATGCCGCCAGCTACACGATCAATGTGTCCAACGATGCGGTCTCCTGGACTACGATCTATACCGTCGCCTCTAATACCGCCAGGACCAATATTCTCAACGTCACGGGCAGCGGAAGATATGTCCGGATGAATGGACTTACACGGGGCACTACCTTTGGCTATTCGCTCTTTGAGTTCCAGGTAAGGGACCAGGTAATCCTACCCATTAAACTGGCCCATTTCAACGGCACGAATGAGGGAAATCAATATTCCTTATTGGAATGGACTACGGATATTGAAGTCAATAATCAGTATTTTGACATAGAAAGAAGCTTGGATGGAAGTCACTACACGGCGATAGGTCGTGTGGCTGGCGCCGGAAATTCCGTCACCCCCAAAGAGTATCAATGGAGGGACAGCCTGCCGGTAAAAGGGGTTAACTATTATCGCCTGAAACAGGTGGATCTCGATGGGAAATCCTCTTATTCCAATATTGTCTCTGTCAATATCGGAGCAGGCCCTCTGACGCAGGTGTCTGTTTACCCCAATCCGGCCAGGGACCTGGTAAATATCGTCGTTCCTCAGGGCGTCGGAATCCAGGAAGTAGGTATCTATAATTCCATCGGCACCGAAATGAAAAAGTACAGCGGCCTCTCCAATGGCAATAACCTGCAAATTTCGGTTGGCTCATTGAGTAATGGATTGTATACGCTGAAGATCATTACTAATAAAGGGACAGAGATCATTAAGCTGCTTAAATAAGAACGGTTAACGCTATAAAATGAGAATGCCCGCGGAAAAGCCGGGGGCATTCTCATTTTGTTCAACCTGATTATCGGAAATAAATATCCACTTCCCCGCCCGGAGAGGCATTGCTGACGACGACTGCCTTCTGAGCGGATCCTGAAACAGCCTGGGCCGTACTCCAGCTGATAGAGGCATTTGTAGTTCCTTTCAGAATCTGAATGGAGGTCATGGTACGTCAATAAACGGAACTGATTAATTTCTACAATTAACTTAAATTGCCGTCAAATAAATTGGTCATGTTTGAAACGAACGTTTATCAGGCTCGCAGGCAGAAGTTAAAACAGCAGGTAGGTAAAGGGTTGATCCTCTTATTGGGTAATGAAGAGAGCAGCATGAATTATAAGGATAATCTCTATCATTTCCGGCAGGACAGCAGTTTCTTATATTTTTTCGGCCTGGACAAGCCCGGGTTGGCAGGTATTATAGATATCGATAACGACCGGGAAATTTTGTTCGGCAACGAACTCACCCTGGATGAGATCGTCTGGATGGGGCCGCAGCCCTCTCTGGCGGAACAGGCTGCCAAAGCCGGCATAACCACCGTGCAACCGTCCTCAGCCCTGATCTCCAGCCTTCAGGCCGCCCGTACCGGCAAACAAGACCTTCATTTTCTCCCTCCTTACCGGCCGGAGAATATCCTGAAGCTCAGTACCTGGTTGGACATTGCGCCGGGTGGTGTAAAAGAACATTCTTCGGTGAGCCTGGTCAGGGCCGTCGTAGCCCAACGTTCCATTAAATCGCCGGAAGAGATCCGGGAGATAGAAGAGGCGGTCAATCTAACGGCAGCCATGCATCTGGCGGCCATCAAAGGAGCGAAAGAAGGCATGACGGAAGCGCAGCTGGCAGGTGTCCTGCAGGGAATAGCGGTCAGCGGAGGGGGCGATTTAGCCTTCCCCACGATCCTGACGGTAAATGGCCAGGTATTACACAACCACTACAGCAATACGATCATGCGGGAAGGACAGATCGTCATCTGCGACAGCGGGGCCGAGAATGCCCTGCACTATGCCGGCGATATGACCCGCACCTTTCCGGTAGGAAAAAAATTTAGCTCCCTGCAAAAGGAAATGCATGATATTGTACTCGCCGCCCAGGAAGCTGCTGTCAAAGCTTTACGACCGGGCATCCTATTCAGGGACGTACATTTCCTCGCCTGTGAGATCCTGGTGGAAGGGCTGAAGGCTGCCGGCGTCATGAAAGGAGATCCTAAAGAAGCGGTAGCGGCCGGCGCCCATACGATGGTCTTCCAGTGCGGACTGGGGCATATGATGGGACTGGACGTACATGATATGGAAGACCTGGGCGAACAATATGTCGGCTATACGGAAGACTTAAAGAAAGGCACGGAGTTCGGACTGAAGTCCCTGCGCCTGGGCCGGGCCCTGGAGCCTGGTTTCGTAGTGACCATCGAACCTGGCCTCTATTTCATCCCCGAGTTGATGGACCTCCGCAAGTCTGAGAAAAAATACCTGGATTTTATCAATTACGATAAACTGGAAGCTTTCCGTTCTTTCGGAGGGATCCGGATCGAAGAAGACCTGCTGATCACGGATACCGGCAGCCGGCTGCTGGGCAAGCCTTTGGCCAAGTCGGCGGTGGAGATGGAGGCATTGCGGGGATAATTAATTAAATAACTAATCATGAACAAATCCAACAGAAGAAAATTCATTGCCGCTGCAGCGACGCTGGGGGCAGGCACGGCCGTTTCCGCCATGCCCTTTAGCTCTGCGGAAAATAAAAAACCCCTGGCGCATCATGTCTTTTTCTGGCTGAAGAACCCTGATTCGACCGAAGACAGGGACAAGCTGGTAGAAGGGGTAAAGACCCTTGCTAAGATAGAGACGATCCGGGAGATCCATGTAGGGGTGCTGGCCAGTACCGAAAAAAGAGACGTAGTCGATACGAGCTGGCAGGTGTCGGAACTGATGTTCTTCAGCGACCTGGCAGGACAAGCCACTTACCAGACACATCCCGTTCACCTGGATTTTATAAAGAATTATGGCCACCTGTGGGCCAAGGTGGTGGTATATGATGCTATGGAGGTGTGATCAGACGCCTTTCTCCATCTGCGAAATGATCTTATTCACTTCGGTCTCGGTCGATCTGAGTTTGGTCTGACAAAGGGTGATCAGCTCGGAGGCCCTTTTTACCTTTTGCGCCAGAACGTCCACCGAAATAGATTCCTGCTCTATTTCACGGGCGATCTCGGCTAATTCTTTATAGGCCTGTTCATAGCTCAGATTCTTTTCCATGATAGGTTGGCTTAGAATGATGTGATGACTTTGAGTTTACGGTTGCTGTAAGCTCGTCCCGCGAAAATACCACGGAAATCTCAGATCCCACCCGGATCCCATCTGCCGTACTCACTATTTTATCATTTACCCTGATCAGCGTAAACCCCCTTTTGAGCGTATTCTCCGGGGAGACCAGGTTGATAAGAGAAACAAAATGCCCCAGCGTCCCCTCCTTATTCCTGATATAAAGCGTATAAAATGTCTTCAGGTTGTCCGTGAGATTCTGAATGTCTTTTGCTTTATTGGAAACAATGATCCTGGGTTTTATCAATAACTGTGAAGAAATATCGAACAGGGTGGTCTTATGCTGATAGAGGATCGACTTACTGCTGTTGACTACGAGCTGGTTCATCTGATCGATGCGGCTTTTATGATCGATGAGGATATTACGGCTCTTGTTGACGATCATCGAATTCAAATAGGAAATGGATTGAAAATTGGAGGAGAAAAGTTGTTGTGATCTTATCAGGATGGATTTTTGGAATTTCAGGATCCCTTCCTCGAATGCTCTGTTATGGGCAATAATAAATTCAGCGCCCTTGGTAGGCGTCTTGGTCGGTGTGTGGGCCATCAGGTCGGCAATGGTGGTATTTTTCTGGTGACCGATACCGGTGATGACGGGAATCGGAAATTTTGCAATAGCCTGTCCGACGAGGTAATTATCGAAGATCAGAAAATCTGTCTGCGCTCCTCCTCCCCGGGTGATCACCACGGCGTCGTAGGCGATATTGGACTGATAGATCTCGATCAGCCGATCCCGCAGAGCCGCTGCATTGGCCTCCCCCTGAACTCCCGAATAGTATTCATCGACTTTAAAGGTATAGTTGAAAAGGTTGGTTTCCAGCGTATGCCGGAAATCCTGCAGACCTGCCGATGACTTCGAGGAGATGACGGCAATCGTCTGGATCACAGGATTCAAGGGCAGCCTGGAGTTCCGGGTACTATATTCCTCTCCCTTTTTCTCAATGAAAGAAGGATTTTCCCGCACCAGCTTTTCCAGGGTATCCTGTCGCTGCTTTTCAATGACGCCCAGGGTGAAATTCGTATCGATATGCTGCAGCTGAAGCTGCAGACCATAGGTCGCATGGAACTCAACGGTGACGTTGACCAGGACCTGGATATTATCGCTGAATCTCCGGCCGGTGATCCTTTCAAAGGTTTCCAGCTCCCTGGACCCCGCTCCCCAGGCTTTCGCAGCGAATTTTGCCAGGATGGTATTCGTGTCGGTATCCTTTTCGACCAGCTCAAAATAGTGATAATTGGAATTTTGCTTATGCGTGTGGTTGGTGACATCCGCTACCACCCAAAAAGAAACTGCCTGAAATGCATTTCTGATAACGGCATTTACTCTGGAAGCTAGTTCGGACAATTTTATGGGATCGGCAGTGCTCAATCCTGTAAAGGTAGAGAAAACGGGGCATGACTTCAGCCGGTCAGCCTCGAACTGCTAAAGTTTCCAAATGGTATATGATCGTTTCGATATTAAAATGTGATTAAATTATTACTAGAATATTAACAAAGTGTTACCTAACTATTTGTTAATACGATGTTAAGGTGAATACTGTAAAAAAACTGTTTTTTGCGGCCTAAATATCGAAAAAAAATGAAATTAACTGCTAAATTATGCTGGATCATACCATTTCTGATGGTCCTGATGACGTCTTTTAGTTATGCCCAGGAACGAACATTGGTGGGTAAAGTTGTCTCCACCGATGGAACAGGTATAGCCGGCGTCACCGTTCAGGAGAAAGGTACCAGCCATTTTACCACAACCGATGCGACAGGCAATTATGCGATCAAACTGACAAGCTCCGATGCACAGCTTGTTTTTTCTTTTGTAGGATATACTACCCAGCAGACCGCGGCAGGGACCGAATCCCGCCTCAATATCACCCTGGTTTCCAGCAACAAACAGCTGGATGAAGTGGTCGTCACGGCACTGGGCATCAAAAAAGAAGTGAAAAAAATAGGATATGCGATGCAGGAAGTGAAGGGAAGCGATCTTACCAAGGCCCGGGACGTTAACCCGATCCAGGGACTGGAAGGCAAGGTAGCTGGTCTCTCCGTAGGGGCCAATGCGGAAATGCTGACCCGTCCGCAGGTCGTATTGAGAGGGAACACCGATGTGCTGTATGTCGTCGACGGGGTGCCGATCAATTCCGACACCTGGAATATCAGCCCCGACGACATCGAATCCTATTCCATCTTAAAAGGACCTAATGCCGCGGCGCTCTACGGTTTCAGAGGTCAGAACGGCGCTATTATTATCACTACGCGCAAAGGTTCGCGCGAAAAGAAAGGCTGGCAGATAGACTTTAACAACAGCACCATGCTGGAGAAAGGATTTGTGACGGAGCCCAAAAGCCAGACAGAATATGGACGCGGCACCGGGTTCCTCTACCAATACGCTAAAAAAGGGTCTTATACTTACGGCGCGCCTGGAACGAATGGCAACGGAACTTTTGGCGGTGTAGATGTACTCTACGACAATTCACAGCGTTTGCAGGAATACGGTCCCCGCTTCGAGGGACAGGCGATCAAACAATATGACAGCCCTTATGATCCCGTAACCGGCGTCCGGACGGCCACCCCCTGGACCGCCCGCGGAAAGAATAATTTTCACAATTTCATGGAAGCCGGTGTCCTCAATACCACGAATATATCCGCCTCTTCTTCCGGAACCAATTCGGATATCCGGATGTCCTATTCCCATAGCTACCAAAAAGGGATGGCTCCGAATACCCGTTTGAACGTTGATAATTTCAACATCAATTCAGGCTATAACTTTACGCCTGCCCTGCGTTTGGAAGGCAATGTGAACCTGAATATCCAGTATTCACCGAATATTCCCGACGCCTCTTACGGCCCGAACAGCTATGTATACATGTTCAAGGTATACGGCTCTTCCGATTACGATATCAATGACCTCAAGAATATTTACAAAGGACCACAGGGTGTAGCCAACCTGACCCAGTACGCTCCGGAATATGGCCGTGAGAACAGCGCCTGGTTTATGGCCAAGGAATGGTTACGCAGCCATAACAAGACCGATATTTATGCTTATCTTAAGTTGAGCTATAAGGTATCCGACGACCTGAACCTCAGCATCCGCAGCCAGGTCACGACCTGGGATCAGCTTAGAACGGAGAAAGTGCCTCCTTCCGCCAACCTCAATACCTACCTGAGCTGGTATTATTTTGGCTGGTACGGGGATTATCGCGAGGATCATCGTAACCTGCTGGAGAACAATACGGATTTCCTGGCCAGCTATAATAAGAAGCTGGGCAGCTGGAATCTTTCGGCTAACCTGGGCGCCAGCGAACGTTCCTACCAATACCGTTCCACCTGGGGCTCCACCAAGGACCTGGCTATCCCGAAGTTATATTCCCTTTCCAATTCCATCAACCCGGTGCTGAACTATAACTGGGGTTCCCGCATGCAGGTCTACAGCGGCTATTACAGCCTGGACCTGGGGTATAAGAATTTCTTCACGGTATCTGCCACCGGCAGGGTAGACAACTTATCCACCTTACCCAAGGGACAAAATACCTTTTTCTATCCTTCCGTATCCGCCAGCACCGTCATATCGGATTACACGAACCTGCCGTCTGCCATTTCTTTCCTGAAGCTGAGGGCTTCCTTTGCAGATGTGAAAGGAGGGCTGACTGCTTCCAGTATCGGAACGGCTTATTCATCCGTAACGGGTAGCAGTACAGGCGCTCTGCTGGGCTATAGCACGGAGGATGTTACCTCTTATGACGGTCCCACTTATCAGAATCAGAACAGCTATTCCTATGCGACCTATTATAACGGGCAGTCTTCGGTGAACTATTCCAGCACGCTGGCGCTGAATAATCTGAAACCCTATGACGTGAAGTCTTATGAAGCAGGCCTGGACCTGCGGTTCCTCAAAAACAGGCTGGGCCTGGACCTTACCTATTTCGACACGGAGAATGGCCCGAATATCTATAGTTTAGGCCTGCCTTCTTCCACTGGCTCTACCGGTCATATCGTCAATGGCATCACTACCTCGAAGAAAGGTTGGGAAGTTTCGCTGACCGGCTCTCCTATCAGGAACCCCAACGGTTTTTCCTGGGATATCGCGGCTAACTGGTCTACCTATAAAGAGACACTCAAATCCATCTTTGGTGGTGAAACGGGCCTCCCGATCAATGGTCACACCTATACGATCGGGGAGAGACTGGATAACTATTACAGCACGAAATTCGTTCGTGACGGATCCGGCAATATCGTACACGCCGGAGGCGTGCCGGTCCAGGCGCCCTCTTTGTCCGACAACAGCAATCATGGCTTTATCGGCCATCTGAATCCCGACTACGTATTCGGTATCAACAACAAATTCTCCTATAAGAATTTCAGCTTCAGCTTCCAGTTCGATGGTCGCGTAGGCGGCAAGATCTATAACAGGGTCTTGTACCAGGGCAATAATGGTGGTACGTCTTTGGCCAGCGCTTCCGGAGACTTCGGTGCAGCCAGGCTGAAGGAATGGCAGAGCACCGCCGGAGGGTCTGTAGCTCCGACACCGGCTTATGTGGGACAAGGCGTGATCATCACCGCCGGTACGCCCCATTATACCAATGGACAGATCGATAACCTCAAAGACCTTACTTTCGCGCAGAATGCTAAGGCTACTACCGTGCAGAACTACCTGTCCAGCGGGATCGGAGGCAATTTCGATGAATATTATATGATCGACCGGACCTTCGTCAAGCTCAGGGAAGTAAATATCACTTACAATTTCCGCCCGGGTAACGGCAAGTTCTTCAAGACCGCTTCGGTTTCCCTGATCGGTCGCAACCTGCTGTATTTCGCGAAAAGCAAAGACTTCGATATCGACCAGTACGCGGCCGGTTATAATAACTACGACAAGAGCATCCAGGGCAATAACCCGGACCTGCAGAGCGCAACAGCCCGCCGGTATGGGATCAACCTGAATCTCGGATTCTAAAAGTCTAATTCTAAAAGATTATAAATAAGAACATGAAAAAGAAATTATTCCAATATATAACAGTGATCACAGCCCTGGTTGTGGTCGCCACAGGCTGCCAGAAAGGCGACCTGCTATCCAATCCGAATGCCTCCAGCGAAACCTCGACCGTGCCGGTTTCCCTGCTTCTCAACCATATTACCTATAGTTTCTATGCCGGCGGCGGTGTGGTGGATGGAAGGCCGGGTGCGGTCAATGAAACCCCCTGGGACCTGCCCGTTTTATGGGGTCAGTATTATGTCTCCAATTACCAGTATTACCGGGGCGTCAATCTCTACAACTGGTCCTCTTCCGCGACAGCCTATGATATGTTAAGGTATGCCAGCAAAATGGATGAGCAGAATCTGAAGCAATATGGTACTACCCCCAATCGCTATACAGCCTTGTCCAAATTCTTCCGGGCCTATAGTTTCGTGTGGCTTACGCAAAGGGTAGGGGATATACCCGCTTCCCAGGCCGGGGACGCCAGCAATCTGACCCCTGCTTACGATTCCCAGCACGATGTATATAAACTGGCTTTGAGCTTACTGGATAGCGCTAATACGATCATGGCCGGCGCCATTTCTGCTGCTCACCCAGCCGGATCTCTTTTGGATGCGCAGGGCGATATTTTCGGACTGACTAACCTGCAATGGCAGAAAGTCATCAATACCTATAAATTGCGTGTCCTGATCAGCCTGAGCAAAAGGGCCGATGATAATGCCGACCTCAATATCAAGCAGCAGTTTGCAACGATCGTCAACAATCCGACTACCTATCCCATCATGACCGGTAATGGGGATAATATGGTATTTCATTACAATGCCGCGTATAATCCCTACCCGATCTTTGCCAGAGGAAATGGACCTTACAATACTTATGCGAATATGTGCAGCACCTTGCTGAACATCACCACGGCCACACAGGATCCCCGTACCTTTATCGCTGCTACTCCCGCCCCCCGCTCGCTTAAGCAGGGCAAGACCATCAGCGATTTTACCGCTTATGTGGGAGCCGATATCACGACCCCGATCACGACCATCAATGACAGCTCGAATGCGGGTAAATATTCCTTTGGCAATTACCTGCGTTATTACTCCTCCAACGCCGGCGCCAACGCGGAACCTTATATCATCCTCGGCTACCCGGAACTATGCTTCAATATCGCAGAGGGTATCAACCGCGGATGGACTACCGGCAATACCACCACCTGGTATACCAATGGCATCAAAGCTTCTTTGGCCTGGTTCGGCCTGAGCCAGGGGCAAAGCTTTACAGTAGGAGATGGCGGCGGCACGTCGCTGGGCACTGTAAATATCGATATCAATACTTTCCTGACTAATGTCGCTTATGCAGGTGACAACGCTACCGGTCTCAACCAGATCCTTACCCAGAAATATGTGGCTTTCTTCAATAATTCCGGCTGGGAGGCTTTCTATAACTGGCGCCGTACGGGCGTACCGGCTTTTGCCCAGGGAACATCGGCCATTGGAACACCTTCCGGCCTGATTCCCCGCCGTTGGCAATATCCCAATGATGAGAACCTTTTCAATAACGCCAACTATACGAAGGCCCTCCAGTCCCAATTCAGCGGGACGGATGACCTGACGAAGGATACCTGGCTGACAAAGTAAATTTCTCAACGGCCTTTTACAACTAAAAACACACCCCGTGAGGTCCCGTACAGGATCTTGCGGGGCTTTTTTAAAAAAATCAATCGATGAAGCAATTATTCATTTTCCTTTCTTTCCTTCCATTCGCGATCGCCGGCCATGCACAGGTCGCCGACAGCAGCCAGCGGCAGGTGAAGCTCCAGGGGGGTATCAATTTTCGCGACCTGGGTGGCTATGCAGTGGCAGGTGGCCATCATGTACGCTGGAACAGGATCTATCGCAGCGCAGATATCAGCAAGCTGACCGATAGTGACCTGACCGTGTTGAGAGGCAGGCATATCACTTCCGTGGTGGATTTGCGGGGCGTACAGGAATCCAAACAGGCGCCTGACCGCCTGAACCCCGGCACGAAATATATCTTATGCCCCGCCGGCAGCGATAATGCCCTGGGCGATTGGATGAAGGCGATGGCTACCATTAAGACGGAGCCGCAAGGGGATAGTATGATGAGGGCTTACTATATCAAAACGGAATTCCTGGCGGATCGCTATAAGCCTTTTTTTACCCAGCTGCTGGAACTTCCCGATGACCAGGCCTTGCTGTTCCATTGCACGGCGGGAAAGGACAGGACGGGTATCGGGGCCGCCTTGCTGCTGTATACACTGGGTGTCCCCTATGAGACCATCCTGAATGATTATACCGCGACCAATTATTACCGGAGCGCGGAGAATGAAAAAATGCTGCCTCCCATGATGCAGGGCATGCATATCAGCGAACCTGTCGCCAGGGAATTGCTGGGAGCGAAAAGAGAGTACCTGGAGGCGACTTTCAACACGATCAGGGAGCAATATGGGTCCATCGATAATTTCCTCCGGGGACCGCTCGGACTGGATGTGGTGAAAATAAAGCAGTTGAAGGATAAATTCTTAGAGTAAGGACTCGTATTGCCCCGGCTCATCCATGTCTATCAATATATTCCCTGAGGGCATGCTTACCCGGTACTGGTGTTCCGGGTGCGACCGGACAATGCCCTTACATCCTTCTTTTTCGGGGTGTTGTAAAAGGGCTTCCCGGTAAAAAGAGGAGAAGATGACGGGATTGCCTTTTTCTCCCTGGTATTCGGGCAGGCAAATACAGCCTGGATCCTCCGGGCGCCGGTATTCGAAGGCCGCTGCCAGCAGCCTATATTCTTCAGGGGTGATCAGGACCATATCAGAGAGACAGATCATATATCCATTCCCGGTGGCTGCCCTGACTCCTGCCTGTATCGAGCCGGTCATCCCGGTTTCATGCTGCGGGTTATGGACGAACCTTACGGACAGATGCCGGATGCTTTCCTGCACTTTTTCTGCTTCAAATCCTGTAACGACGATGACTTCTCCGATCCCGGCCGACAATATATTCCCGATCGTATGGGCCAACACGGTCTTTCCTTTATAAGGAAGCAGCAATTTGTTTTTATTCTCCATTCGCCGGGAGGATCCTGCGGCGAGGACGATCGCGCTTAGCATATATATTGTCCCTCAAAGCTACAATAATTTACCCGGGGCGATGGGCGGGTCGCTCGTTTCCTTTAATTTTGGTTTATGCAAAGATTTCTCCTCTTTTTGTGCCTTGGGCTATCCGTTGTTTCTCATTTATTTGCACAGGCTCCTTTCCAGGAAGAGATAACGGCTTTTAAGAAACAGGATAGTATGCAGCCTCCGCAGAAAGGGGCCATCCTTTTTGTGGGAAGCTCGTCTTTCCGGAAATGGACAAATGTGCAGGAATATTTCCCGGGATATCCGATTATCAACAGGGGGTTTGGCGGCTCTGCTTTTCCGGACCTGATGCGTTATACCGGGGATATCATTTTCCCTTACCAGCCCCGGCAGATCGTTATTTATTGCGGCGACAATGATCTGGCATCCTCCGATACGGTAACCGCGCAGGTGGTCTATACCCGTTTTCTGCAATTATATAACGTGATCCGGTCCCGGATGAAGACCGTGGATATCCTGTATGTTTCCATCAAGCCCAGTCCCAGCCGGGAAAAGCTGATGCCCCGCATGGAGCAGGCCAACCGATTGATCGGAGATTTCCTTCATAATCAAAGCCATAGTGCTTTTGCCGATGTATATCACCCGATGCTCAATGCAGAAGGCCATCCTGTAGACGATTTATTCCTTGACGATAAACTGCACATGAACCCAAAAGGATATGCTATCTGGCAGAAAGTTATCCAGCCTTATTTGACCAGGTAACGAGCGACAGCTGAGTGATCGTGGTCACTGAGTAACCTTAAAATATAACGGGGAGGGGTAAATTTAAAAAATAAAATCCCTTGTCATCCCGAAATGGGAATCGGGGTGTTAATATTAATTTATTGTAATCTTTCTATATTTCTTAAAACTATTACAAATTACAGAGAAATTTGCGATTTAAGTACGGAAATAAAGTAAGCTTCTTAATTTTACTAAAGAGAGATCGCTGGTAGAACTTTTAAGCGAGTTGTATGTTGACAGACACCATGTATTATCGTAAAAAGAAAATACTCTTCGTAATTGGTTCTCCTAACCAAACTACCCAGATGCACCAGATCGCATCCCGGCTTCCGGAATACGATTGTTATTTCAGTCAGATATATAGTAAACATCCCGTGGTCCGTCTGGCGGTGAAAAGTGGGCTGCTGGATAACACTATTTTTGCCGGCGAGTTCAAAAAAAAGGGAGAGGCCTACCTGGACAAACACCACTTACGAAATGATTATGCGCGGTCTATATATAATAATAATTATGATATGGCCATAGTGTGCACAGACCTCCTGGTGACGAAAGAGCTTAGGAAAATAAAGACGGTTTGGGTGCAGGAAGGAATGACAGACCCGATCACGAACTGGGGGCTGTTCACCCATAAGCTCCACCTTCCTGGCTATATGGCCATGAACACGGCTTTTAACGGATGCAGTAATATATGTGATATCTATTGCGCCGCTTCACAGGGGTATAAGGAGCAATTCAGCCGGATGGGCACGGAGGCTTCCCGGATCATCGTGACGGGTATTCCTAACTATGATCATGCGGCTGCTCTCATCCAGAATAATTTCCCACATTATGGATATGTGATGGTAGCTACTTCGGATATCCGCGAGACCTTTAAAAAGGACGACCGGGAGAAATTTATCGCTGATTGTGTTAAAATAGCGAGGGGCAGGCAATTGCTCTTCAAATTGCACCCTAATGAGCAAAAGGACCGGGCCATTAGCGAGATCAGGTCTTTCGCGCCTTCCGACGCCCTGATCTATACGGAAGGGAATACAGAGGAAATGATTGCCAATTGCGATGAGCTGATCACCCAATATTCCACTGTGGTATATATCGGTATTGCCTTGGGTAAAAAAGTACACTCTTATTTCGATGTGGAAAAGCTGAAGAAACTTGCCCCTGTTCAGAATGGCGGGAATTCGGCCGCTCTTATTGCAGATGTATGCAGGCGCTATATAGAATTCAAGGGGACGCGGGACGAATTTCATAAAAAAATGCAGATCAGCAGAACTACAATACCTGTAAATGAACGAGAAAGAACGAAAGATCATTACCGTTATTCAAACTAGAAGAGGATCTTCCCGTCTACCGGACAAGGTATTTATGCCTCTGGAAGGCAAACCTCTCTTTATACGCCAGGTAGAACGGGTACAGGCAGCCACTCTCTGCGGAAAGGTAGTCGTAGCTACTACCCTGTCAGCAGCTGATGATCTGATCGCTGATACCTGTTTACAGGAAGGACTGGAATGTTTTCGGGGAGATGCGGATGATCTTCTCGACCGGCATTACCAGGCGGCTTGCCAATACCAGGGAGATACGGTGATAAAAATACCCAGTGATTGTCCCCTGATCGATCCTGCTGTTATTGATAAGACGATCGGCTATTACCTGGAACAGGCGGATCAATATGATTATGTCAGCAATTTGCATCCCGCTACCTACCCGGACGGAAATGACGTGGAAATCATGAGCTTCCGGGCTTTGGAAGAAGCCTGGCGTTATGCCAGACTTCCGCTCGAACGGGAGCATACCACTCCTTATATCTGGGAACGGCCGGATCAATTCCGGATCGGCAATGTGGTGATGGAAGGGGGAGTCGATTACTCCATGACGCATCGGTTTACAATAGACTACCTGGAAGATTATCAATTTATCCGGGCAGTATTTGAGGAATTGTACCCTGCTGATCCTCTGTTCAGTGTCAGCGACATCCTTTCCCTGCTGGAAAGACGTCCGGATATTTATGCGATCAACCGGCCACTGGCCGGAGTAAATTGGTATCGTAATCACCTGGATGAATTGAAGACAGTCTCTTCGGCACAAACCAAACTATTATGACAGAAACTAAATTAGCGTCCCTGCAATCGAGGGCCCTTCGGGTAAGAGAACATATTATACGGCTGTCTGCCGGAGGTGGCTGTTTTATCGGGGCCTCCTTGTCCTGTGTTGAGCTCATGGTGTATCTCTACGCCGATGTTATCAGGCCGGGACAAGGTGGAAATGCCGGCGGACTGCCTAATGGGCTTTCCGGGGTGCATCCGGGAGATCCGCAACGGGATTTTCTTTTTTTGTCCAAGGGACACGATGTCCCCGCCCTGTACGGGACTTTCGTGGAGATGGGCTTGCTGGATGCGGACAGGCTCAAAAATCATTTATCCACTGCTGATTCCATCTACTGGCATCCCAACAGGGCTATTCCGGGGGTTGAATTCCATTCCGGCTCCCTGGGACATCTTCCGGCCGTAGCGGCAGGCGTGGCCCTGGATTGTCAGCTGAAAGGGCTGGACAACCGGGTAGTGGTGATCACCGGGGATGGGGAATTGAATGAAGGCAGCGTATGGGAAACGATATTGGTGGCCAATGCCTATAAGCTGGGTAACCTGACCCTGGTGGTCGATCGCAACCAGTTCCAGGCAAACATCCGGACAGAAGACCTGGTGCCCCTCGAACCTTTAGCGGATAAGTTCCGGGCATTCGGATGCCGGGTCCGGCGGATCGACGGTCATGATTTTACGCAATTGCAGGAGGCATTCGGGGAATTACCGGTTGGCGGAGATAAAGTGAACGTAATTATTGCCGATACGGTGAGGGGAAAGGGACTCCCCAGTATTGAAGCAAGGGCCGACCGCTGGTTCTGTGCTTTTTCGGATAAGGAGGTATCGGCATTGCTGGAGGAATTACACGGCAACATACCCGCTTCCCTCGAATCAGAAACTTTAGTAGTACGTTAATATCGGAAATCTTACCAGAAGTTAACACGGGAACCTATGACATACGAAGAGTTATTGATAGAGACGGCGCTGGCGGACGAACGCTACGTCGTCATGACAGCAGAGAACAGGGCGCTGGTACGTAATGTGCCGGCAGCATTAGGCGCCCGCTTCATCGATACAGGCATCACGGAACAGACCCTGGTGGGCATGGCGGCAGGCCTGGCCCTGCGGGGACGTATTCCCATCGTACATGCGCTGGCCCCTTTTCTCACCATGCGGGCTTTTGAATTTATCCGGACGGATGTCGGCATAGCCCATTTGCCCGTTAAACTAAGCGGGTATATTCCCGGCTTCTTATCAGACGGCAACGGCCCCACCCATCAATCTATAGAAGATGTCGCCATTATGCGCGGCATTCCGGGAATGGAAGTGTATTGTCCGGCAGACGAAGACGACCTGGTCAGGATATTGCCTGCCGTCTGGTCATCGGAGGCGCCATCCTATGTGCGGGTCAATCCTAAAAAAGGAAGTTATACGCATGCCCCTTTTGAGAGAGGCAAGGCGGAGATTATCCGGGAGGGAGCAGATGTGACGCTGCTGGTATATGGCTTTTTGTTCGATAACGCCTTACAGGCGGCGGCCCTGCTGGAAAAGGAAGGATTATCGGTCGGGCTTGTCAATATGCGGTCCCTGAAGCCGGTGGATGAGGATACGCTTATTCGCTGTGCGCAACATTCCAGGATGCTGGTGACGATCGAAGATCATTTATTAACGGGGGGATTGTATTCCATTGTAGCGGAGACCTTATTGAAGCGCCGGTTGACGGCGACGGTGCTGCCCCTGGCATTGAAAGAACGTTGGTTTAAACCTGGTCTGCTGAATGATGTGCTGGAGACGGAAGGGTTCACCGCGGAGAAGATCGCCGGAAAGGTCCTGCAGGAAATGCAGATGACGGAAATCTGATTTTATTCAAAATTCAACGCTTATATATGCCTAATAAAGTTGCTTTTAACGAAAATTACCCGGACATAACGGAGTCTAATAAATTGTATGAGAGAGCTTTACCTATTATGACCCCCGTCACGCAGACCCTTGCCAAAGGGCCCGGCCAATATGTGAACGGGGTGGCCCCGAAATATCTGAAAAGAGGGAAGGGTTCGCATGTATGGGATGTGGACGGAAATGAATATTTAGATTATAATATGGCTATCGGACCTTTGTCCCTGGGATATGCCTATCCAAAAGTGGATGAAGCCATCATTGCCCAGTTGAAGGATGGTATCACCTTCTCCATGATGCATGAGCTGGAAGTTGAGCTGGCGGAACTGGTCCACCGGGTGATCCCGAATGCGGAGTCTGTCCGTATCAGTAAGACGGGGGCAGATGTCACCAGCGCTGCCATACGGGTTGCCCGCGCGTACACCGGCCGGAAAAAAATACTGTGCTGCGGATATCATGGATGGCATGACTGGTATATCTCCGTTACCAGCCGCAATAGTGGCATACCCGAGGCAGTAAAGGATCTGAGTGCGACTTTTGAGTATAACGATCTCGAATCCGTTAAGAATGGATTGGATGAGGATGTCGCTTGCGTGATCCTGGAGCCTTTTGTGTTTGAGGCGCCTAAGAATAATTTTTTGCAGGAATTGAAGAAGCTTTGTGAGGCGAATGGAACCTTACTCATCTTCGATGAAATGTGGACAGGCTTCCGCATTGCCGTAGGAGGCGCCCAGGAATATTTCGGAGTTACTCCGGACCTGGCCTGTTATTCGAAAGCCTTTGCCAACGGGATGCCCATTTCCCTGCTGACAGGAAGAAAGGATATTATGAATCTTTTTAAGGAGGACGTCTTCTTCTTCACCACTTTTGGCGGAGAAGCTTTGTCGCTGGCAGCGGCTGTTGCTACCATACAGGAGATGATTGATAAGAAAGTGCCCGTATATCTCGCGGAAAAAGGGAAAAAATTAAAGGATGGGTATAATGCCCTCGCCGAAGAGCTGGGAATAACCCACTATACCCGTTGTACAGGGTACGACTGCCGGTCCCTGGTAAGCTTTGATGCTTCTGCCGGCAATCCCCTGGAGCTGAAATCTTTTGTTCAGCAGGAGCTGATCAAGCGGGGCATCCTCTGGTCGGGCTTTCACAATATGAGCTTTAGTCATACGGATGAAGATATTGAATACACTTTGCGGGCTTACCGGGAGGTGCTGGGCTTGTTGAAAGAGGCAGTATCCCGGCAGGAAGTAGCTTCACGCCTTAGGGGAGCGCCTGTGGAACCAGTCTTCCGGAAAGTGAGCAATTTCAATATGAAGCCGGTAGTAAAAGCGTAAAAAATGGATCTCTTTTCGTTAGAAAATAAAACAGCCATCGTTACAGGGGCTTGTGGCTTACTGGGAACGCAGCATTGTGAGGCCCTGGCGCAGGCGGGCGCTCAGGTGGTAGTGGCCGACCTGGACGAAGGGCTTTGCGGACAATTGGCTGAACGGCTGGGCGAGGGCCACCTGGCGCTGGGATTGGATGTAACGAGCCGGGAATCACTACAGGACGCCAGGCAGCGGATACTGAACAAATATGGCCGGATCGATGTATTGGTAAATAATGCGGCTATCAACGATATGTTCGAGAACCCTTTGCTGGCAGGCAAGCAATCTATGTTCGAACATTATCCCCTGGAGATGTGGGACAAGTCCTGGAAGGTGAATGTAAGCGGGGTTTTTCTTTGCTCCCAGGTATTGGGAGGGGTCATGGCGGAACAGGGAGGAGGCAGCATTATCAATATTGCCTCTACTTATGGCATCGTGGCGCCGGACCAGGGTATTTACCGGAATGAGGCGGGGGAGCAGACTTTTTATAAATCGCCCTCTTACCCGGTCACCAAGTCCGCCGTCATCGGGTTTACAAAATTCCTGGCTTCTTATTGGGGACATAAGGGCGTGCGGGTCAACGCGCTCTCTCCCGGGGGGGTGGAAAACAACCAGGACCCCTTCTTTAAGAAAAATTATGCGGGCAAGACCTTATTGGGTAGAATGGCCGCTCCCACTGATTACAGGGGGGCGATCGTCTTCCTCGCCAGTGATGCATCGGCCTATATGACAGGGGCTAATCTTGTGGTAGACGGGGGCTGGACGGCTATTTAGGGCAACTGGGCTGTGCCCACAGTGTTTGAAAAACTATAATCGTAGGGAATGAACGACAATCGGTTTAAGGAAAAGGCAGCGGAGATAAAGCTATTGCTAACGGATGTGGACGGTGTGCTGACAGATAACGGCGTGTATTATTCGGAGGCCGGGGAAGTGATGAAGCGATTTTCTATCCGGGATGGGATGGGGGTAGAGCGGTTGAGGAAATTGTGCGGCGTCGAAACGGGTATCATTACGGGAGAACGATCTCCATCGGTAGCCCGCCGGGCAGAGAAGCTGGGGATCGAGGAATTGCACCTGGGCGTGAAGGATAAACTGGGAAAATTGTCGGAGATCCTGGAACGTACGCAACTGCAGTGGTCGGAGATCGCCTATATCGGAGATGATGTCAATGACCTTGAAGTGCTGGAAAAAGCAGGGCTCAGCGCCTGCCCGGCCGATGCGATGGAATCGGTGTGCTGTATAGTGAATTATGTATGTGAGAATAAAGGAGGGTATGGCGCTTTCCGGGAGTTCGCAGAATGGCTAATCAAATGGAGATCTTGAAATAATCGGCTAACCAATATTCATCTATCAATCTAAAAATTGTTAACGTATGAAAACATTTCGTGTCAGCAATCAAAGAAGTATCGGAGAGGCGCAGCCTGTCTATATCATTGCTGAAATAGGGATCAATCATAATGGTTCCCTGGATATCGCCAAAAAACTAATCGATGAGGCCGTCATTGCAGGCTGCGATGCAGTGAAGTTCCAGAAACGGACTCCCGAGTTATGCACGCCGAAAGATCAATGGCATCTGGAACGGGATACTCCCTGGGGAAGGATGACTTATATCAATTACCGGCATATGGTCGAATTGGGATTTGATGAATATACCGTTATCGATGAATATTGCCGGGAAAAAGGGATCGATTGGTTCGTTTCCTGCTGGGATGAAGTGGCGGTTGATTTTATGGAGCAATTTAATCCCGGCGTTTATAAATTCGCTTCGGCTTCTCTGACGGATCATCCCCTGATCGCCAAAGTACGACAGACCGGCAGACCCTATATTTTATCGACGGGGATGTCGACGATGGATGAGATCCGGGATGCTGTTGACAAATTCGGGACGGATAATCTCATGATCGCACATTCTACCTCTGCCTATCCTTGTCCGCCGCAGGAGTTGAACCTCCGGATGGTAGAGACCCTGAGGGAAATGTACCCGGATACTCCTGTCGGCTATTCCGGTCATGAGACGGGACTGGCTACCACGGTGGCTGCGGTAGCGCTGGGCGCCAGCTTTGTCGAAAGGCATTTTACGCTGGACCGGGCGATGTGGGGATCGGATCATGCGGCCTCTGTCGAGCCTCAGGGGATGCAGAAGCTGGTGCGGGATATCCGGGATGTCGAGCTGGCCCTGGGTGATGGCATCAAGCGGGTATATGAGAGCGAGATGGGAGCGATGAAGAGACTTAGAAGAGCGCATAGCGCAACGGCCACTATTTAGACCCTGGTTACTTCGGGCCATAATGTCTTTTTAATTTTAATGATGCAAACGATCGTTTATTATACAACGGGCATCCTGTTGCTCAGTGTGGGTGTTTTTATCTGGCTGGAAAGGAAATTTCCATATACCAAAGGTTTGCCCCTGTTCCGGGATGGGTTCTGGGTGGACCTGGTATGGTATACCCTCATTCAGAGTTATTTTCTCAAGATCTTTATCTTCGACTATATCATTCTTCCTGCCGACAAGGCCTGGCATTTATCTTCCTTACACCTGGTGAGTTCCTGGCCCCTTGCGGTGCAGGTATTATTCTTCCTCGTGGTGCATGATTTTTATATTTACTGGTTTCACCGGTGGCAGCATAATTCTAAGATCCTGTGGCGTACGCATGAAGCCCATCATTCCAATAAGGAGGTCGATTGGCTGGCGGGCACCCGCTCTCATAGCCTGGAGATCCTGATCAATCAAACGGTGGAGTTCGCCCCGATCATTCTTTTGGGCGCCAATCCCCTGGTCGTTCCTATAAAGGCGCTGCTGGATGCCGTCTGGGGCATGTATATTCATTCCAATATCGACGTCCGGTCCGGTAAATTACAATACTTCATCAACGGTCCGGAAATGCATCAATGGCATCATGCAAATGACCGGAGGGTGTTTTATGCCAATTTCTCCACCAAATTCGCTATATGGGATTGGTTGTTCGGAACGGCCTATTTACCCCGGGAAAAACCCGGAGAATTTGGGCTGTACTATGACTATCCGAAGGATTATTTCCTTCAACACCTGTTCGCCCTAAAAAGAATGGATGAAAACAAGCTGGTGAACAAATATCCTTTATTTAAGAGCTATCATTCTTCCCGGTCAAAGATCCTGCAGGGATTACAGGGTATCATGAGGGCTGTGGTCCCCTGGAAAAAAGAGGATGGAAAGTCAAAGCCTGGTGCCGGGAATGAGCAATCCGATGCGAAGAATGCCAATCTCGTTTTGGAGGGTAAGAACGCCTTTGTTGAAAAGTAAAACGATAATCTATGGCCTGGATGTATCTGCTGGTTGCCTCTCTGCTGGAAATCGCCTGGACTTTCTCCCTGAAGTTCATGGATGTAAAGAAGATAAAGGCGATTTATTGGCCGGGTATTTTTAGTAAAAAGGAAAATTGGATGATCCTGGCCCCTTTTGCCGGGTATGTTCTTTTTGGGGTGGGCAATATCCTCTTCTTTTCCATGGCTATGAAGCAAATTCCGGCTTCTACGGCCCTGGCGGTGTGGATGGGGGTGACCCTGATCGGCGTTAAGCTGGTGGATACGGGTATTTTTAAGGAGCCCTGTAATTGGTACCAGTTCCTTTATATGGGATTGATCCTTATCGGCATCGTAGGGTTAAAGAGAAACCCATGACCTCCGCCCCAAAACTGAAAATCCGCGACTAAAAGTCGCGGACTCAGCTTCCTATATGTAACACGCGCAGTATGCTCTAAGGGTCATATGTCTATCATGTGTGGTCGGCTGCTTAGAAGAACCAGCTGGACAACTGGGACCGGCTGCTCTGTAACCAGGACTTCGAAGGCTTAGGGGTATTATCGATCAATTCCGAAACCTGGATTTTCACTTTCACGGCGATCATCTGATCATTTTTCATCCTCGCACGCATTTCAGCGGACAAAGACGTATTACTTTCCATTTCAGCGGCATCCGTTATTAAAAAAGCCGTTCCCGTTACTTTTACAAAAAACTCTTTTCCTTTCTTGAAATAATCCAGCTTAGCGGGGATCTCTTTATCAAATGCTTCAATATGTTGAGCGGGCTTAGGAATGACAAACCATATCTGTCCTTCTGCATCGACCTCTGTTTCTGAAACAACGTGCGTAGGCAGTTTCACTAAAGAAGAACTTTCTGTAAAGAATAAAGCGCTCTGCAACTCCATGATCTGACTCTTCAAAATTCCTGTCTGCAATTCTTGTAATTCGATAGTCATAATTTCAGTATTTGAGTAAAGATTAATTTTTTGTTATGCTGTGATGTCGAGAATAAGACAATCGGCATACCAGTTCTTATTGCATTGATTATAAATAAATTACATTTGGCATGGCCTACCTGTACTGTCCCAGAATGGGATGGTCTTTCCAAAAATTGATCGGGTATGATTTTTTAAATGATCTTTGCGCGCGCAATTATGTTATAGCTATTCTGAAAGACACCATTATTATGAGAGCCCTTTTCTTCATTTTGTTATTTTTTTCATTATCAGCCTCTTCTTTTGCAAGACAAGATCTCTTGTCTGATACTATTGCAAAGCAGGATCTCCTGTCTGATACTATACCCGAAAACCTCGTTCCTTTTGCCATTAAATTACCCGCAAAGGATACGATGAAGGCTGCCGCCCCAAAAAACCTCCTCGTTTTCCCTTTTATAGTCCGTTCCCTGGAGACGGATTGGGGTTTCGGGGGTATTGCCGCCCGTTTCTTTAAGACGGGAAAAAAGGACACCACGATCCGCACTTCGGATGTTAACCTTTTAGCGTTGTACACTCTAAAAAAACAGTTAATCGTCGTACTCAGCTCCACTTTATTCTTCCCAAAGGAGAACAGGATCGCCCGTTTTCAGGCCTCTTATAGCTATTATCCGGACAAATTCTGGGGATTGGGTAATCGTACGTCACACGATGTAGGGGAAAACTTCAGCCAGCGGCAATTCTTTATCAATCCTCAATTCCTGCAACGCATTCATCATAAATTATATATAGGTATTTCCTACGAATTCCAACATACCGGCGCTGTGTCTTATACTCCCGGGGGGCTATTCGACAAAGAGAATATAACCGGCCGTTATGGGGGAAATACCTCGGGCATCGGCCCGATCCTATCCTGGGACACGCGTAATAACGCCTATAGTCCTACGCAGGGTGTATTCGCAGAGATGCAATACCTATGGTTCGACCGGGTCATGGGCAGTAATTTCAATTTTACCATTTTTAGCATCGACTTGCGGAAATTTTTCTATCTCACTGAAAAGAGTGTTTTGGCCCTTCAGGGAATCGCCGGCCTCAGTTCGGGCAATACCCCTTTCCGGAAACTGGAAGAGTTGGGGGGATCGGATATGATGCGGGGATATTATGGAGGGCGTTTTACCGACAAATGCCTGATGGCTTACCAGGCGGAATACAGAAGGCTGTTATTCTGGAGGATAGGAATGGTAGCTTTTGCTTCTACCGGCGAGGTCGGTCCCAGCCCGGGCCATTTCGAACTGGACGGGTTCCATTTCGCTTATGGGGGAGGGCTGCGATTTATGCTTAGCAAGGAGGAAAAGCTCAATCTTCGTATTGATTATGGCGTCGGCCGTCATTCCAATGCTTTCAATGTACAGTTAAGGGAGGCATTCTAGGGGAGATGCGGGGATCTCAACCTGATCCCTGACCATCTAAAGGAGGTCCGGGCAGAGAGGGCAGGGGCTAAAAAGAAAAAAGGTCCACTGTAGAAACAGTGCACCTCTAACGATTGCTTGCCATATGAAAAATCTTTATATCGAACGGTTGATATTTTCTCTCTTTGTTGATACAAATATACGCTGCTTTTATAGTGCGGTAGAAACAACTTAACATTAATTCTATTATGCCAAGAGGAGAAAACAGGATTAAAAACCCTTGCTGACATTGAGTTTCATGGAAATTTCTCCATGAAGCCCAACGCTGATTTGCCTTGTTTTTTTTCTTGGATTTCAGGCATTGTTACCGGGCGACCGATGGGTTTTATCCGGAAACCTGGATTTTGCTTGCCAGTGTTATGCGTTGGTAGTCTTAGTCTTCCAGAATCCTGCTTTGGGAGAGCCAACCCGTTCTACCAGATCCTTTTTTTTCATTTTTGTTATAATATTCTCTACGGCAGTGGTGCTTATGCCGATTTTTTCAGCTAATTCCGGGATACTGATCCTGGGAGTTCCCTGCAGGATTTCGAGTATTTTCCTTTCATTATCACCCAACCTATCACCCAACTTATCACCCAACCCATTACCCCGGTTTATTGAGGAATCAGCGACTTTCCAATACCCTGCTTTGGGAGAACCAACCCGTTCTATCAGATCCCTTTTTTTCAATTTTGTTATAATATTCTCTACGGCAGTGGTACTTATGCCAATTTTTTCAGCTATTTCGGGGATACTGATCTTAGGAGTTTCCTGTAGGATTTCGAGTATTTTCCTTTCATTATCACCCAACCTATCACCCAACCTATCACCCAACTTATCACCCAACCTAACTTGTGATTTGTCCAGGCTCATATCCGGAATATATTCTGTTCTTTCTTTTGCTTTTAGCGGGATAATGGTTTTAAATATATCACCTTCTACGAATTCAGGCTTTGTACCCAATGTATAGATCCCACAATATTTAAATGTATTTCGGACGCCTGATCCTAATTCATCCACCCGTCCGATCTCTTTAAAAAACCGGGCAATTACCGGATTCTTAGGAGACGGAGAAAAATCGGAAGGGTCTATTACCCCTCCTCTATGGGGGCGGTTCCAGTTTTCCGTACGTACTCTATCCTTTTCTATAATGAGCTTAGCAGGAAAAGCATTAGTAAATTCACGATGGATCAGCAGATTGCTGATCACTTCCCGGAATAGCCTGTCGCGTAGGCTGCTTCGATGCTCCGTCTCCTGGTAAAATTTATCAGGTAAGTGTTTGGCAATAAAGGCCATAAGCCGGTCATAACTTTCGATCAGGGAGGTTCGTATATCATCCCTGTCGTCATAACGATCGATATTTTCTACCCGGAGTAAAGCGTCTGTTCATATGGATTCGAATGCATCTTTATTTAATTCAAATAGGGAGGTTTTAAATTCTACTTCGATACCTTCTCCCTGCTGCAGCAATCGTTTAAGTTTCCCTGTTTTCATGATAAGGTTTGTTTTATGCGTGTATTGAAATTGGCCGGGCACTTGCCCGGCCAATTTGTTTGCATCCGTCGTCCACCGAACCCATGGTTCGGTCTGTGTAGGATAAGATTCAATGGATAACGGTATCCTGATTAGTGCATCCCCGCCGACCGGTGCATCAAGGGCCTATGTTTGCCGGAAACGGCTTTATGGAGTAAATATAGGAAATGCTAAATTATTTAACAAATAAATGCTCAATAATTTAGTATTTCGCAATGGTGGAGCAATTTTAACAGGGTAATTTTATCCGGAGATGTCCGGTCCGGTCATCTGCAGATCTTCGATATGACGGGAAAAATGCTGTACCAAAAGGATATACAGTCGCAGGCGATCCTGGATCTCAGCACGCTGCCGAAAGGATTGTACATCGTAAAATTCTTCACGGGAACGAAGACCCTCAGCAAAAAAATGTTGATTGAATAAGAGTTCCCCTAAAAAGAGCTGACCGCCATGGTGGTCAGCTCTTTTTTAATCTTGCCCCGGCAGCGCTGTCTACCAGGATCTCGCAGTTGGGATGCAGTTGCACCACGGAAGCCGGGATATCCGTTGTCACGGGGCCTAATAGAGCCTTCTCAATAATTTCGGCTTTGTGCGCTCCTTTGGCGATCAATATGAGCTTACGCGTATACATGATATTCTTAATGCCCCTGGTGAGGCCGCCTAATTCTATATTAGCAGGCACCTGTGTCTCCCTGCGTACCCGAGCTTCAAAATCCGGGTCCATGGGAGAAACCCAGGTTTCACTCTCAAAAGGCGTTCCCGGCTGATTGATGCCGATATGCCCGTTGCCGCCGATGCCCAGCATCTGAAGGTCGGCTCCCCCCCGTTCGGCCAGACGCCGTTCAAATAATTCAGCCTCTTTTACGAAATCATCGGACAGGGTAGGAGGCATGATGAAATTTTCTTCCGGGATGCCTAAGGGGCCTGCAATCTGATTCAATATCATCGTATAACAACTGCCTGCGTATTCCCGGGGAAGGTTGGTCAGTTCATCTACATTAAAAAGAGTGATACGGGAGACATCGAATGGATATTGGGCATGGATGCGGGATACGATGGCATGCATATCGATGGTAGTCTGCCCGGTGGAAAGGCCAATGACCGCAGTGGGCTTTTCCAGCATCTGTGCGATGATCCGCCAGGCCGCCGTTATATTAAATTCCTCTTCACTTTTGGTAATCGTTATTTTCATCTGTTATTTTTTAATGGGAAGATAAGTTATAAATTTTTTAGATGTTCCATAAAAAATTCATCGATAGCCGTTGCCGCATCGGCCTCATCTTCCCCTTCGACGATGACAGATATCGTTTCGCCGTTTTTTGCCCCCAGCGCGAGGATATTGAGCATGCTGTTCAGCCGGATCACCGTATCGCCTTTTTGCAGGCTGACTACCGATGTGAATTTCTTGGTGAGCCTGATCAGCGCTGTGGCGGGCCTGGCGTGGATCCCTTCGGGAGAGAGAATGGTATAGTCTTTTGTAATCATGGATTGACCTCCTGTAAGTAAGTGACGATGTCCTGCGAATTATCCATTCCCATCACTTTTTTAACTACTTCTTTTGCTTTTGACAGACTATTATTATTAATGATGTTCTTTATAAATGGGATAGAGGGGGCGCTCATAGAGAACTCGGTTAGACCCATTCCCAATAAAAGGAGCGTCGCCAGGGGATCGGAAGCCAGCTCCCCGCATAGGGAGACAGGAATATTATTTTTAAGCCCCTGTTCGATGGTAAAACGGATAAGTCTCAGCAAACCCGGATCAAAAGGATCATAAAGGTCTTTTACCCTTTCATTCATCCGGTCAACGGCAAGCGTGTACTGACAAAGGTCGTTCGTTCCGATGCTGAAAAAATCCGCTTCTCCGGCCAGCAGATCTGCTGTGAGCGCCGCAGCAGGTATTTCGATCATGATGCCGGTCGCTATCGTTGAATCGAATGCCCGATGCTCCGCTGATAGCTCGCTTTTTGCTTTGGCCAGGGCTGCCTTTGCCAATCTCAGCTCCCGGATATTACCGATCATAGGAAACATGATCTTAAAATTTCCGAAGGCGCTGGCCCTTAAAATGGCTTTTAGTTGCGTAATAAAGAGTTCCTCTCTGTCCAGGGAGATCCGGATGGCCCGATAGCCCAAAAAAGGATTTTGTTCCGCAGGCAATCTAAAATAAGACAGTTGTTTATCGCCGCCGATATCGAGGGTGCGTACGGTGACAGGTTTGGTCCCTGCTCCCAGCGCTATTTTTTTATAAAATTCAAATTGTTCCTCTTCCGTCGGAAAAGAGTTCCGCTTCATAAAAAGCAGCTCCGTACGTAAGAGGCCTACCCCTTCTCCTCCTTTATCGAATACCTGCACGAGGTCACCGGCCTCCCCTATATTCGCCAGCAGTTTAATGACGACCCCATCCGTCGTACAGGCAGGAATAGCCGCAAGCGTCCCCAGCAGACCGGATTGCTGGCTATAGGCTGCTTTTTTCAGCTGGTATCCGGCAATAGTTTCAGGGTCCGGGTTGACGAACACTAACCCGTTCAGGCCATCCAGAATAATCATATCCTGGTCAGCCACCAGGGAAAGGTCGTCGCCGCAGCCTACTACAGCCGGTATCCCTCTCGATTTGGCAATGATGGCGGCATGAGATGTTTTGCCGCCGGCCCGGGTAGCAAAACCGATAATATGCGTCGTATCCATCGTTATCGTATCGGATGGCGTGATGTCTTCGGCAATGAGGATCGTATCGGGCCCGAACGACTGACCATTCACCTGACCGCCCTCCTGACCGCTCTGCCCGGAGTCTCCGGACACACCGGATGCAGGTAAATGTTTCAGGATCCTGTCGCCGATATCCTCGATATCGGATGCCCGTGCGCTTAGGTAGTCGTCCTGCATGTTTTTGAACAATTGCACCGTATCGCGGACCACTTCAATGAACGCATCATTGACATTCTTTTTATCGTCCGTTATCTTCCGGACTACATTGCTTCTAATCTGCGGATCGCCTAAAAGCTCGATCTGTGTCTCCAGGATGTCCAGACTTTCCTGCGGAAGGGATGACCTTCCCCTGTCTATGAGGATCTCGACCTCCTGAACGGCGGCTTTGACGGCGGCGTCATACGCTGAAATGTCAGCCAGCACAGCCGCTTCATCCTGCAATAAAATCCCGGTCAGCATGGCTGCTTTTTTCCTGATCACGCAGGCCCTGCCAATTGAAATACCGGGTGAAACGCCAATTCCTTTCATACTATGTAAATAAGTGAATAATACTTCCGATAAAACCTGCCATCAGCAATCCTAAAAGCAGGTAAGTCGTTTTAATATTTTTTTGGATAAAATAATAGACCAGGAGGGTCAGCGCCAGGGGAATAATGGCAGGCACTATCTGATCTAATATTCCCTGGACAGCTATCCCGTGATCGGCCCTTCCGATGGTTAAGGATGTTTTAACGGACATCAGTGTGGCAGGCATAGCTCCCACTACCATCAATCCTACGATGGCGGCTCCGGATGTCAGCTTATCCATCGCATTCGTTTTCGCCAGGTTTTGCAGGAACCGGGTTCCCGCGCGATACCCCGTAAAAGTCAACTTATACCGGAGCGCCAGGTGAGGAATGTTGAACAGCAACAGAAAAAGGACCGGGCCCAGGATATTTCCTTTGAGGGCCAATGAAGTTCCCACACCGGCTGCTATGACTTTCAGCGTTCCCCAGAATAAGGAATCGAACACACCTGCCAGGGGACCCATCAGTCCCAGTTTAACGGAGTTGATGGAGTCTTCATCAAAATCTTCGTCCCGGCTATTCTGCTCTTCCATGGCGGCCGTTATGCCGAGGATAAAAGTCGAACCGTAGGGGCTGGTGTTAAAGAATTGCAGATGCCTTTTAAGCGCCCGGGACATCCGGTCCTTCGTGGGATATAATTTTTTCAGGGCCGGTATCATAGCGAAGGCGAAGCCGGTATTCTGCCAGGTCTCGAAATTGAAATTGGCTTCCAGGGCAAGCGAACGGAAGAACAAACTCCGGATAACTCTTTTCGATAGCCTGGGCTGTAAAGAAGCCTCTCCTTCGGAGACTTCCTCTCCGGCAACTGGCTCTTCCTCCATCTCCGTTCCGTCTTCCGTCTCCCCTGCACGAGGCTGGTTCATACCTGTTATGATCAGCGCGATGATCAGACCCAGCCCGCCGATGGCAATAACGGGGAGCTTAAGGTAGGCCGCCAGCATAAAACCGAGAAAAAAGTAGGGGGCCACCTTCTTATTGAACATCAGGTTCATTAATAAGGCGAACCCCAGGGCGGGCAACATATTCCCGGCCACCTGCAGCCCTGTGTTTACCCAGGAAGGGATCCGGTCCAGAAAAGATTTCATTGCCGGAGCGCCTAATTGTAAGGCGAGGAAAGTGATAAGCGCCATTAAAAGGGGCTTTAGCGACCCCGATAGCACATGAAGGCGTTGCAATTTTTTGTAATTGCCTTCTTCCGCATATTGATGGAACTTTTTATTAAAGACGGGCCTGAAAACAAAGAGCCCGCTCAGGATCATTTCGGCTAAAATGGAAATAGGTATTGCCAGCGCCAGGGCGATGCCGGGGCCCTTACCGGATAGAATGGCAAAGGCCGTACCCAACACTCCGCCGGTGATCACATCCGGAGGGATTGCCGCCCCCACTTTGATATTTCCCATAAAGATCAGTTCCAGGGTCGCTCCGATAATGATGCCCTGGTTGAGATCGTGGAGCGCCAGGCCTACCAGGGGACCTAAAACCAGGGGCCTGCTCAGCAGGGTGGTGCCCAGAAAATCTTCCGAATGGCCAAACAGGACAATCAGTACGATCAGAATAGAAGATACTAGCAAGGGGATGTTTTTTTAAATCAGGTTTTCAATCAGTTGTTTGGGGTCGGTGGGCACCTGCCTGGCTTCCAGTTCTATTCCTTTGCCCAGCAATTCCCTGATAAGGGGAATATCTTCCTCTGTTATGGCCACCGCTTTTGAAATAAGCCGGGATCCTTCTTTGCCCCGGATGCCTCCAAAATTAATGGACTTAATTTCCGGCAGTGCCTCGGATAGAAAAGACGCATCTTTTATAGAGGTGACCAGGAGCAATATTTTAAGATGCGTGCTTTTTTCCTGCTGCAGGAAAGAGACCGTTTCGGCCAGGGATTTAATTTGAAGCTGGGCGCCGGGCGGTTTCGCCAGGCCAAAGGTCAATTTGAGAAAGCTGTCTTTTGCCGTTTTGTCATTGGCGATCAGCAGGCAATCGATGCCCAGGGACGGAGTCCAGGTAAAGGCCACCTGCCCGTGTAATAATCTGTCGTCGATCCGGGTTAGTTTAATCATCAGAGCCGTCCTTCTTTTTTTGATTGATCAGTTTGTTTACATAGACCAGTTGTTCTCTTGCATTGATGATCGCCTGCTCAATGACTGCTGAGACAGGACTATCCGCATCCGCTAAAAAGACATCCAGCAGTACCGGTAAATTAAATCCTGCCACCAGGTGGACATTCTCCCGCAGGGCAACCTGCAATATCTGGTTGGTGATGCTGCCTCCCAGCAGATCAGAAAAGATCACCCATTCATCGTCTTCTCCGGCATTGCCCAACAGGCTGGTCAACTCCTCTTCAATGGACTTATTTTCATCGATATAGGCCTGTATCAGGTGCACATTCTCCATGGGACCGATAATGAGTTCCAATGATGAACTTATTCCTTTTGCGAAAGCGCCATGGGTGGCGATCAGGAATTTCCGGGTTTTGCCTGTTGTTGCCATTGTCTGCAATAATCCAATAAAGTTTAGGTAAATGCTATTTTTCAACCACTACATCACCTCTACAGGTACTTTAAATTTACAGGTTTTCCTTTGCGATTGTCGATTTCCCGATTTTTTTAGTGTCGTAGTGGTAATGTAGTGCCGGGAAAATTGACTCCATTATGATCGGGGGTTAGATTTGATAAAAATGAACCTAAGCGTGGCCAAATACATATGTGCTATTTTGACGATGTGTCTGATCCATGCTGGCGGCCTGGCAGTCCCCCCGACGAAGCAGGACAGATCCGGCGGAGGGTCTTTTTATCTCCAGCGACCGGAGGATCCTCATGCTGTTTATTTTACCCCGGATAAATTTCAAGGTAAGGCCGATGGAACGACAGATATGTCGGAATCCCTGCAACAAGCTATCAACGAGGTAAAAGCCCGTTATAATTTTGGGGTCCTTTTTATTCCCGCGGGCCAGTATCGGATAAGTAAGACCCTTTATATACCGCAGGCGGTAAGGGTTATTGGCTATGGGAAGGACCGCCCTGTCATATTACTGGGTAAGAACAGCCCGGGTTTCCAGATTCCCGAACCGGGAGATAAGGGGCAGGGGAGCTATATGTTCTGGTTTGTCAGCAGCCTGCCCGAACCCGGCAAGCCTGTACGTGATGCGGGAGCTGGCACTTTTTACAGCGCTCTTTCGAATATCAATCTCAGGATAGAAGCCGGTAACCCCTGCGCGGTAGCGCTTCGCACTCATTTTGCCCAGCATAGTTTCATCGCTCATGTGGACATTGAGATCGGGGAAGGTAAGGCCGGACTATTCGATGTGGGGAATGAAATGGAAGATGTTCGTTTTTTCGGCGGGGATTATGGTATCTATACCACCAAGCCCTCTCCGGGCTGGCAATTCATGATGGTGGACACTTATTTCGAAGGACAGCGCAAGGCGGCCATTCGTACACAGGAGGCGGGCCTGACCATTGTGCGTATGAATGTCCGGCAGGTTCCTACGGTGATTGACATTAATGACAACTATCATGAGAAGCTGTTTATGGAGGATTGCCGGTTTGACAAGATTACGGGGCCAGCCATCCTGATCAGTAATGAGCGCAACGCGTTTAACCAGGTCAACCTTCGGAATATCGTTTGTCGCAATACGCCTACCCTGGTGCGCTATCGGCGCAGCGGTCAGGAGATCCTGGGTAGCGGACCTCTTTATACTGTCAAAAGCCTGACCGATGGGCTACAAATGGAAAATCCGGCAGCGGAACCCGCTTACAGGACCATCTGCGATTTGCAGCCGGCATCCTCTTTTCCTCCGCCGGTCCCTACAGATATTCCGGTTCTTCCGGCTATGAATACCTGGGTGAACCTGCAATCGCTGGGAGCCAGAGGGGATGGGGAGACCGATGATACCAGGGCTATCCAGCAGGCTATCGATCTGTATCCCACCCTCTATATTCCCCAGGGCTGGTATCGTATCAGCCAGACCCTCCGGCTGAAACCCAACACGGTCCTGATCGGCCTCAATCCCGTCGCCACGCAGTTCCAGGTGGCGGATAATACCCCTGCTTTCGGCGGTTTCGGCGGGCCCGTTCCTTTGCTGGAAGCTCCTAAAGGCGGGACCAATATCGTCACCGGCATCGGCCTTTCCACGGGCGCCAGCAATCCCCGGGCCGTCGCCTGTAAATGGATGGCGGGTCCTCAATCCTATCTGAATGATGTAAAATTCGTTGGAGGGCATGGGGGGATGTCAAGGCCTTCTCGACCAGGAGAGACAGCAGCCGCGATTAAAGCTCCCGGAGCGAACAGCGCAACGGGGGGGAATGATCTTTGGGATACGCAATACTGGAGCCTCTGGATCACCGATGGGGGAGGAGGGATCTTTAAAAATATATGGACGGCCAGCACTTTTGCGTTGGCGGGTACTTATATTTCCAATACCTCCACGCCGGGCCGCATTTATGCCATGTCCGTCGAACACCATGTACGAAATGAGATCCGGTTCCATAAGGTGGCTAACTGGAAAATATATGCCTTGCAGCTGGAAGAGGAGAGCCGCGAAAGCTCCGAATGTCAGCCGATGGAGCTGGAAGAATGCAGCCACCTCGTATTCGCCAACCTGTATATGTTCCGGGTCATCCGGGTGAACAAGCCCTATCCTTATTCCATCCGCCAATGGGGCGGCGGGGAACTTGAGTTCCTCAACGTGCATAATTACAGCCAGATCAAGTATACGACCGATGTACCCCTTTATGATATCAACACGAATACGGAGGTACGTCCCTGGGAGTTTGCCCGTTTGTATATCCCCGGGATAGATACTGTGTCCGCGGACGCCGGGGCTTCGCTTATCCCGGGAACGGTAACATCCGTTCCACGGCAATTAGCCACCGGCTTCGAATTCGCCCAGGGCCCCTGCTCCGACAGCAAGGGCAATATCTATTTCTGTGAATCCAGGATGAGAAGAATTTACAAATGGTCGGCTGCCACCCATTCGCTGAGCCTGATAGCGGATTATCCCTGGGAACCCTTGTCCCTGGCCTGTGATCAGAAAGATAATTTGCTGGTCGTTTTCAAATATACTCCTAAGGCAGGCTACCTGGTAGATGGCCGGCAGGAAACCTTCTCCAATCCTCCCGATGCCGCTGGCACTTCTTTCAGTGGCTGGGGAAATTCCGGATTTGCCACCTGGGTCTATTCCATCGACCCGGATCATCCCGACGAAACGATCCGGCTATTGCCGAAGGCCCCGATGGGGAGTATCGGACAAGTATACCAGGCCTTGTATCCTGCCCACCGCTGGAGGGATTATCATGATTTCAATACGATAATCGTCAGTAAGGCCAAAGAGTGCTGGGTCGCGCCGGACGGAGCCACCATCATCCCTGTCGTCTATGACCTGGCCCGGTCCACGGCCCTGGCCGCCGCCTACCCTGGTAAACCCCTCTACATTTCGGATGAATATGACAAGCGTACCGTACGGTTGCAGGTGAGTCCGGAAGGTACTCTTTCCGGGTTGACCTATTTCGCCGAAAGAGGGGAGTTTGCCTCGGCCATCGATAAGAAAGGGCGCGTATACATCTCGGACGGGGATGTATATATATATGACGCGAAAGGCCAGCTGATCAGCCGCATCCCGACACCGGAGCGCCCGACGGGCATCAGTTTCGGCGGTAAAGACGATAAGACTTTATACATTACGGGTCACCATTCCCTGTATTCGGTGGTGATCCCCTGACAGGAGGAAAAATATAAGTATAATATTACCTTTAATCATATGCGAATATTCAATACGATTTCCACGCTCGCCCTCTGCCTGCCGCTCTTGCTGCAGGCACAAACATCCGTCTCCACGGCCCGGGCCGTTACCCGCCCGGACCAGGCACCTGTCCGGGTGCTGACGAACCAGGTAGGGTATGAAGACAATAAAGCCAAGCGGGCGGTGATCCTGATCGGGAGCCCTCTGACGATCCCTTCTTTTGCATTGATCGAAGAGGGTACAGGCAAGACGGTCTACCAGGGTAAACCTATTTTCAGCGGACCGGTGGATAAATGGAAGCACTGGCTGTTCTGGACAATGGACTTCAGCGCTTATACCACAGCCGGCACATACCGGCTGCGGGTCAGCCTGCCGGGCGACACGGCCAGCTCTCATTCCTTTATCATCGGGAAGAACGTGCTGGAAAAGGCGACTCTTTCCGATGTCCTCTATTATTTCAAAGGGCAGCGTAGCGCCGGCCTCCTGGACAAGGCGGATCATCGCCTGGTGCTGGCAGGCGACTCCCTCGATCTTCATGGCGGCTGGTACGACGCTACGGGAGATTATGGCAAACATCTTTCCCACCTCTCTTTTTCTTCTTATTTCAATCCCCAGCAGATCTCCGGGACGGTGTGGAGCCTGCTGAAGACTGAGGAGCTTCTTTCCACCCGTAGCGGCACCGACTACCGCCAGTTCATTCGCCGCATCCAGGATGAAGCGATGTATGGGGCCGATTACCTGGTCCGCGTCAAGGCCAAAGGCGGCTCCTTCTATCGTTCGGTTGGTGCACCGGGCCCCGGCAAACTCGCCAAGGACCGGGTCGTCGCCCCGGAACAACAGAGCTATCGCATTAAGGAGAATAAGGACCAATCCTTCGGCGGCTCCGCCATACCAAAGGACTGGCGCAGTTATCAGTCCAGCTATCGCTCAGGGGGAGGAATAGCTATCGCAGCCCTGGCCATGGCTTCCATGACCGGCATCTCCGGCGACTATACCGCTGCCGATTACCTGCAGGCGGCAGAGAATGCTTTTGCTTTTCTGGAGAAGGAAAACGCGGCTCTGACCAACGACGGGAAAGAGAATATCGTAGATGATTACTGCGCCCTCAGTGCGGCTACAGAGCTCTACAAAGCTACCCGCAGCGATAGCTATCGCACGGCTGCCGAAAAAAGGGCGAACCAGCTACTGGCCCGCCTGGTCTCCTCGAAAGGGTATTCCGATTACTGGCGGGCGGACGATGCCGACCGGCCTTTCTTCCATCCCGCCGATGCAGGCCTGCCGCTGGTCAGCCTGTTATATTATTATCCTTACGCCAGTTCCGCTACACAGGCGGGAATAAAGACCGCCGTCCGCCGCTCGCTTGGACATGAGCTGTCGATTACCCATGAGGTCAACAATCCCTTCGGTTATAGCCGTCAGTTGGTTCAGGATACCCTGGGCCAGCGGCATAGCTCTTTTTTCTTTCCCCATGGCAGTGATGCTTCGCCCTGGTGGCAGGGAGAGAATGCCCGGCTCTCCTCGATGGCGGCTGCGGCCCGGCTCGCTGTGCCCCTCTTTACCGGCGACCGGCCTTTCTCCGATTCCCTGGAAACGTTCGCGCTCGACCAGCTCAACTGGATCCTGGGCCTGAACCCATTCGATGCCTGTATGCTGCAGGGTACGGGCCATAACAATCCTGCCTACGGCTTCTTCGGTACTTTTGAATATACCAATGCGCCGGGAGGGATTGTAAATGGGATTACTTCGGGGTTGAACGATGAGAACGATATCAATTTCAATCTGTCTTATGCCATGACCGGGAAAGATAATGACTGGCGATGGGCCGAGCAATGGCTCCCGCATGCCTCCTGGTACCTGCTGGCTATCGCCGCCGGCCATCCGCTGGCTAAACTCGCCACCACCATCGATGCCGAACATATCAATGACCACCCCACGCTCGCCATAGACGCTCCGGCCCCTGACTTCAGTCTCCCGGCCGTTGATGGCAGCACCTATACCTTAGAATCCTTTAAGGACGCCAAAGTGCTGGTAGTGGTTTTCATGAGCAATCATTGCCCCACTTCGCAGGCGTATGAACAACGGATCATTCATATGACCAGCGAATATGCCGCCAGGGGCGTGCGGTTCGTAGCCATCAGCCCCAGCAATCCTGCCGCAGTCCGGCTGGATGAACTGGGTTACAGCGATGTCGGAGATTCCTTCGAAGACATGAAGATCAGGGCTAAAAAAGCAGGATTCAATTTCCCCTATCTCTATGATGGCGATACCGAGACTGCTTCTAAACAATACGGCCCTGTAGCTACCCCGCATGTGTTCATTTTTGATCAGCAACGCAGACTCCGGTACAACGGGCGCATCGATGATACGGAGAACCCGGGGAAGACTCCCCACAGCCAGGACGCCCGCAACGCGATTGATGCCCTGCTGGACAATCGGGAAGTGCCGGTCGCTGTCACCAAAACCTTCGGCTGCTCGATTAAATGGATCGAAAAAAGCAATTGGATACAAAGGGCCGCCGTCACCTGGGCCAACGAGCCCGTCAGCCTGGACACGCTCGATATGGCAGGGGCCGCCGGGCTCGTTAAGAACAGCGGCAGGAAATTGCGCCTGATCAATTTGTGGGCCACCTGGTGCGTCCCCTGTGTGCAGGAATTTCCCGAACTGGTGACCCTCAACAGAATGTACCGCGATCGCGGCTTCGAGCTGGTGACGATCAGCATGGATGATCCGGCTGCCCGGGAAAAGGCGCTGCAGTTCCTGCAGAAAAGACAGTCTTCCTCTCCTAATTATATCTTTACCGGGGATGATAAATATAAGCTGATCGAAGCCATTGACCCTAAATGGGAGGGGGCTTTGCCTTATTCAATGCTGGTCGAGCCGGGTGGCAAAATTGTGTATGCGCATCAGGGCGCTATCGATCCGGAGGCGCTGAAAAAAATAATCTTTGACGACCCTATGATCGGAAGGATCTATAAATAGATTGTCATTTTCAACGGGGCTCGGATCTCGTCACCTCGATCAGAAAATCATAAAGATTGATTTCCGGGGATAATGACAATTTTTTCCGGACCCGGTACCGGCTGATCTCCACGCCTTTCAGGGAAATATTCAGCAGCTGCGCTATCTCTTTGGAACTTAGGTTTAACCGCAGATAAGCGCAGAGTTTGAGGTCTGTGGAACTCAGGCCGGGGAATTTGGTTTTCAGGATCGAGATGAAGTTGTTGTGCACCTGGTCGAAATAAATGGCGAACTGGTTCCATTCATCGTCGTTCTTTTCTATATCGGTGAACATTCTAAAAACACTTCTGAACTCGGTGGCGGGATCCGGGATATTGAGTTTTTTGATCAGGGTGATCAACTCCTGCTTTATCCCCAGTACGATCCCTCCCCGCTTGACGAGGTGCATGGTCACCGTAGCCAGCTCCTTGTTTTTAAATTGCAGCTCTGCTTCGAGTTTGTCTTTTTGTAAAGCTATGATTTCCTTCTCCGTCCTGTCTAATTCCAAACTATGCAGGTAGCTCAGCCTTTGCTGTTCCTCTTCATTTTTCTTTTGCTGCAGGGCAAACCTTCTTTGCTGCCATTTGACGATGGCATTCAAAAGGACTACCACTACCAGCAGATAGAATAAATAAGCCCAGATAGTCTGATACCAGGCCGGGGCTACTATAAATGTATAATTCACCGGCTGGGAGGAATTGCCCAGGTTATTCCGGGCTTTGACGGAAAAGGTATAGGTCCCGTAGGGAAGATTGGTATAATCCTTCTCCGTTTTAGCCGACCACCCTGACCATCCTTTGTCGAATCCGATCAGCTGGTAACTAAACTCGACATTGCTTTTCTGGGCGTATAAGGTGGAGGAATATTCAAAATGAAAGGAGTTCCAGTGGTTGGGGAGGCTTATAATCTGCGCCGGGTCCTGAACGGCACTGATCTCCCGGTGGTTTAAATAATAACCTCCGAAAATAAGACTGTCTTTCTCCGCAATGGCTTTTACACTGCTTAACAGGACTTTTAGCCGGGTATCTGATTTAAGATATTGGCTGTAATTCAAATGGTAAACGCCATTATCGGAACCAAGGAAGATGTTTTCGCTATTATAGGGAACAATGTATTTGAAGCCTCTCAGGGTCTGGGCGGTCAGTTCCGGAAAATAGATCAGGGAGAAGGGACTGTGCCCGGATGCTTTGCTAAAGTCGATGACCCCAACGTGCTGGTTGTTGACGAACCAGATATTGCCCTTGCTGTCTTCTGTCAGGTACTCGATGGTGCTGTCTTTGAATAGCGGCGTAAAAAATGTGGAAGGAAAGAACTTCTCCGTGGCCGGATCATATTCATAGACGCCCTTTTCCGTGGCGATCCCGATCTTATTCCGGATAAGATAGACATAATTGTTTAAGGAGGAGGGGAGCCCGTCTTTCTGCGTATACTGTGTATAATGGGCGATAGTCCTTCTGTCGGCAGAGAGCTGTATTTTAAAGACGCCCCGGTAAGGATGAGCCGCCCATATATCTTTATTATGATCGATGGCTAAAATCCCTAAAGACTCATAGAAACTATCGATCTTCCCCTCGTTTTTAAATTCGCCCTTGGTATAACTCAGGAGCTGTAAGCCGGTATAGGTCCCGGCAATAATATCGGGTGAGCCGGGAAAGGTCTTAAAAAGCCAGACGCCGTATCGGGTCATTAAAGGAACGGCCTTGTCATTCTTTATGACATAAGCTCCTTCCTGGTGTCCTAATAGCAATTGGTGGTTTATTTCGGTCAGGCTCCATATCTGCCCCTTGGTATTGCCTACCTCTGTAAAGACCCCTCTCCCGGCGCTCAGATCTTTTTGGGTGGTATCCAGGGGGATCCTGTACAATCCGTTAGCCGTTCCGATATACAGCTTTTGATCGAATATCGTCAGGGCGCTGCTGGTCGTTTGATTGGCTTTTTCAGGGTATATATGGGTGACGGCAGAATTATAGTTTATAAAAGCTATTCCATTTTCGAGGGCAAGCCATAAATTTTCATCTTCATCCACGGCCAGGCTGTGGATGTTGGTACTTTGCAGCCCTTCACCGGTTGAAAAGTGCTGGATCAGTTTGCCCGTAGTATCGATGATCAGAACGCCGTTTTGGGTAGTGCCAATGGCATATTTATCCGGTCCTAGTTTTTTCACGTTATGGACCAGGTCATTAAAGAGAATAGGATCGACGGCCGTCGTTTTTTTGGTCAGGACGGATCCATGCAGCAGATAAAACCCGCTCTTTTGGGTGGCCACGAGTAAGGTGTCTTTTTTATAGTCCAGGATGCCTGTTATGCGGAGGGGCGCTGTTGCTATTTTGGGGCAGCAGGGAAGCCATTGACCGTCCTTAAAGAACAGCAGGCCATCCGCCTTGTCCTCTGCAAAGAGGGTCGACCCGGCTTTCTCCAGTAAACGCCACCCCCCGGGCGCATCGTGGATCGTGATCTTATTATCTTTTAGCCGGAGGATGATCTCATTGCTCCGGAAGAACACCTCGTCGTTTATGACGACGATATTCCATATATCTGCGAACTGGCCTTCCGCCCCCTTCTTAGGAATGAACCCCTTGAAGGAATGATAGGTGAGAAACCCTTGCTGATCCGGGAAAAAATAGCCTAGCTCGTCTTGTCCCCCTACATAGATCCTACCCGTGGAATCGATCGCCATCGATCGGATCGCCGTTTTATTGGGCATGGGAAATATTTTCCAATAGCTGCCGTCAAAAGTGAGAAGGCCGTCGTTGTTGGCAAAATACAGGATCCCTGATTTATCCTGGACGATATCCCAGATTTCGGTACCTGCATGATAGTCTATATTTTTATAATTCTTTATAGCGGGTAAACCAATGGTGGACTGGCAAAACGTGACATTTATTATAACGAGGCAGGAAACTGCTAATAGAGTGATCTTCTTCACTTAGTATAGTTTTGATAATCAGGCCGGGGTCTAATAAGGGCAAAGTACGCTAATATAGAAAAAAAGAGGCGGATGCAGGCGGATGTAGTGCTAATGTAGGGGCAAACAAATTGGGCATGCCGGCTGACGGTCAGACCTTTAGAATTCCTAAAATACCTGCTTATGAACCTGAATAAGAGACTCGTTGCCCTGGTGGCAGGAGGGACGATCGCCGCCGGGATGGCGCTGGCTTTTGTCAGCAAAAGCCCGGCTGCCCCCGGAAATCGGGAACATAGGACATCCTTGATGTCAGCTGCCTCCGCCATATCCTGCCTTCCGGTCAAGCCTGCCTCCGCGTCGACCTTATCCCGTATGCCCGTTAGGCCGGCGCCCTCCTTCAAAGTGCTGGTAGTCGCTTCCCGGGCCAAAGATCATGTAAAAATGATAGCAGCTGCGCGGCCCTTCCTGGAGAAAATGGCGGCCGATAATAATTTTATCCTGGATTTTACGGACGATACCAGTAGGATCAACGATGCCAACCTGGCCAATTACCAAGTATTTGTCATGTTACAGCTGGCCCCCTTCGATATGTCGGGCAGCCAGCAGGCTGCTTTGCAAAAATTTGCGGAGCAGGGCAAAGGCTGGGTAGGCATCCATGCCGCGGGGCTTACCGGCAAGGAATTTTTAGCCCCGAATACTCCATACTGGGACTGGTTCGAGGGTTTTATGGGCGGCGTTCTCTATTCGCCGCACCCGGCTTATCAGAAAGCCACCCTTGTTATAGAAGACCGGAATCACCCGGCCACCAAAAATCTTCCAGCCCGTATGGAAGTATCGGATGAGTGGTATGAGTGGAATAAAAGCCCGAGGGACCAGGTACGTGTCCTGGCCACGGTGGATGAATCCACCTATAAGCAAAACAAACCGATGGGTAACCATCCCATTATCTGGACCAATGAGCACTATCGCCGGATGATCTATATAGGCGTCGGGCACGATCCCTCTTTAATGAGCGATAAAAATTATGCTATTTTGCTGAGGGATGCTATCCTTTGGGCGGCCTCCAAATAAAAATAATAAATTATGAAGAAGATCCTGTTCGTATTCATTGTTTTCCTGTTGGGTATTTACGCTGTGCAGGCCCAGGCCAAAACTCCCCGGTTCAAGGTAATAGCGCTCTATGAGAATGGGGGACATCATATCGAATATTCAAAAGCAGCGAAGGTCTGGCTGGATCGGCTGGCAGCCGATAGTGGCTTCAGCATCGATTATATTCAGAATACCGACAGGATCGATGCCGCTTTTTTAGCCGGGTACCAGTTGTTTATCCAGTTGGACTTCCCGCCTTATGCCTGGAAAGACGCGGCGGTGAAAGCTTTCCAGCATTATATCACGGAAGGCAAGGGTGGCTGGGTCGGCTTTCATCACGGCACCCTGCTGGGTGAATTCGATGGCTATCCCATGTGGCAATGGTTCTCGGGGTTTATGGGAGGGATCATCTACAAGAATTATATTCCGGGTTTTGCGCGGGCAAGGGTAAATGTGGAAGACAGCGCCCATCCTGTTATGAAAGGCGTTCCCCCTTCCTTCATCGTGGAGAAAGAGGAATGGTATACGTATAATAAAAGCCCCCGTCCGAATGTGCATGTCCTTGCCAGCGTAGACGAGTCGACTTATGTTCCCGATTCCGATATTAAAATGGGCGATCACCCGGTCATCTGGACGAACCTGAATGTTAAGGCGCGGAATGTTTATATTTTTATGGGTCACTCGCCGGTCCTTTTAGAGAGTGAAGCCTATAAGACCATTTTCCGGAACGCCATTTTTTGGGCGGCGGAGAAATAAGACCGCGTCGGACTAAAGGCCCGGGGTCATTGACGGCCGGTTATTAAGTCGCTATATCTGCACCCATATTGACCAACTGCAATAAGGCGGAACGCCGGACTTCCTCCGCACTTAACCTGCCCAGTCTTTCGTGCGCCATTTCGCAGGAGCCTGTTCCGGAAGGATCGAGAAAGACGGTCAGCCCTGACATGATAGCCTCCCTGGCTGTGGTCGAGACGCAGCCATGGGTGTAAAAGCCCAGGATCAGTACTTCATCGGCGCCCACTGTTTTCAGCCAGGCGCCGATCGTAGAGCCCGTGAAAGCCCCGTAGACATTTTTCAAAAACTCTTTCTCTATGGCTGAACCCGCTTTTGGACCGCAACCGGGAGAAAATTCGGCACCCCAGGTGCCGGGCATAAAGGCAGGTGATTCGGTTGGCTGGTTATGATGCCTGACCCAGGCGATAGGGCGGTTTTCATGACGTGCCTGTTCCACCCTCCGGCAGATAGCTTCCAGGACGTCGGAATGATGGGGGACGGGTCGTTTGCCTGTTGGCGAAAATTCATTTTGTGCGTCGATAACAATGAGGACTTGCATAGTTCTCCCTGATTTATAAAGTTAAAGGATTTTGTACTTTGCTCATTTCCCAGCCGATCATAGCCAGCTTGCGGACTTTTCCGAAATGATAATTGCCCATGGTTCCATTCTTCGAGATTACCCGGTGGCAGGGGATCAGGTAAAGAATGGAGTTGGACCCTACGGCCGAGCCAACAGCCCTGGAAGCGCCCGGCTCGCCGATCATTTGCGCGACCTGCTGAAAAGATCCCACAGATCCGAAAGGAATTTTAAGCAAGGCTTCCCAAACCTTGATCTGGAAATCGGTTCCTTTTACTAATAATTGCAGATTCTCCCTGCTGTCAGCCGGCTGATGAAATATTCTTTTGATATAGTTTTGTGTAAGATCGGGCCGGTGTATCAGAGAAGCCAGTTGCCATTGTTCGGAGAACAATTCGAATTCATTCCTGCTTTTTTCTTCATCGATAAATTTCAGGGCGCAGATCCCTTTTTCAGCGACTGCAATAAAACAAAGCCCGAATGGAGAAGCATGATAGCCGTAATAAATGATAAGCCCTTTACCGGCAGTTTTATATTGCTGCGGGCTGACTCCTTCGATGTTAACGAACAGATCGTGCACTCTGGATTGACTGGATAGCCCAACCCGTTCAGCCGCATCGATCATATTTTCGGTTTCCCCGATCTTGTGACGGAGATAGTCATAAGTAAGGTATTGTATGAATTTTTTTGGACTGATGCCTACCCAGTCTGTAAAGATCCGCTGAAAATGAAAGGCGCTCATATGGACGTTCCCGGCTATTGTTTCCAGGTCTGGCTGTTCCTTAAAGTGATCGGTTAAAAAACCGATCGCTTTTTCAATTCTATAATAGTTTGTCAGCTTATCGGACATGGCATCGGTCAATAAATAGAAGACAAACCTACAGGAAAGCTGAGATAAGGCCAATCCGAATCTTGCTGGATTATTTAGAACTTAAATTTGGTTTGAAAACGAGTAGCTCCGACCAGCGCTTTTCCACTGCATCTGCATAATCTTTCAGGTAGGTGTCAAAGGACCCCTCGCCATTGGCGGCATTGTACCGCTCATTTAAAGGTTTACGGTAGCCCTCCGCCATTTCTTTGAGCCCCCCCTTCATTCTTGTGACCGTTATAAAGGCAGGATCTCCTGATGCGGCTGCCCGGTATACAGCAACGGATTCGTTACTTGCCTGCCATACGGGTTTCAATTTTTTTATGAGATCAGTGACATTCGTAATTTTCCCGGGTTTGCAAATCATGTGGTTAATAACGATCTTATCGGCATAATCCGTGAGCTGCACGGTGCTGAGATCAGTATTAAATTCAAAATAGCTTTGAGAACCCTGGCCTTCTGTGAAAGGCGCTATATTTTTATTCCAATCCGCCGTGTGTTCGGCGCCGAGATCACCCCGGCCGTCCAATTGTTCCCAGCTGTTGGGGCCTTCAGTGATCATATAACCTCCGGCATCCGGGCCGGATTGAATGCTCCAGACCCGCCATTTCCAGTCGCCCGTATGATATTTTTGGGCATGAGCAGCGAGCGCTTTTTCAAATTCAGCGATTTTGTCGGGTTTGGAGAACACCCTGGTCGAATTGATGACATTTTTTACCTGGCTGATCCCAAATAATGGAAACAGGAGCCACATGACAAGCATTTTTCTCATGATTTAAAGCATTAAGGATGAATAAATAAGAGAATGAAAAAAATATGAGGTAGGAGTATTAACAGGGGGGAATAAGTTAAATATGAATATTTAACAATTCTAATGTAAGGATTTTTATCTATTTACAAAAATAAATAAAGTATAATGTATCAAAACTGGCAGGCGTTCCGCCCCGGCACGGCCTGGAATGACCCCTAAAATAACAAGCGGAAACCCTCCGGTTTCCGCTCGCTGCATGACACTAAAAGTGTATGCGGTATATGACTCAGTCCTTAAAAATTACCTTTGTTGACATCCCACCATAGCCGGGTGCCTCCGTTATCGGCGCCTCCGAGCAGGCTCTGAACAGCGTTGTTGACAGCCGTTCCGTTCGTGGTATATTCACTTTGCGGATAGGCCAGCCGGCGGATCTGGATCTTCGTATCGATGGTTCCCCCGCTCGTATTATTGACGACCGGGAACAGACGGGGATAACCCGTACGGCGGAATTCCGCCCAGGCTTCCTGGCCATCGGGGAAGATCGCCAGCCATTTCTGGGTGATGATACGCTCCAGCTTTTGTTCGTTGGTGGCTGCCGGATCCCATTGAATAGTGATGGCAGATAGCGCCGTATCGTTGTTAACGGTGTTTTTAGGGTCGATATAAGCGGCAGGTTTGCTGGTATTGTCGGTAAGGTAATTCCCCGCGCTGACATTCCACTGCTGAAAGGATGTAGTAACGCCCCTCTCATAATCGGTCTGAGCATCTCCTGCCCCCGACCATCCGCGCAGAGCCGCTTCTGCTTTCAGGAACCACATTTCGGCGGCGGTCATGATATACTGGGAAGCGGTCTGGGTAAAATTGGTCGTTGTGTTCAGACTGCCATATCCTTCATAGTCGGATTTGGCGGCGATATTGATACCGATACGGATGCCTACATAGTGACCTATGGAATCCGAATGAGCCATGACCGTAGGGTCCGTCGCCGGAGCGGCATACACCGGGAGGCGGGGATCATTGTATCCGGTCATGTAAGTCGCTAAGGCGGCGCCCAGGCGATTGTCGCCATAAGAAGCCGTTACCAGCCAGATATCATTATTCCGGCCTCCGGACTGTGCTATGAGCGCATTGTCTGAAGGGCTGGCCAATAAGCCTCCGGGGTCGTTCATCGCCTTTTCAGCCTGGGCCTGTGCCGTGGCAGGATCCGCCTTGACAATACGCATAGCCAGACGAAGGCGTAAGGAATTGGCGAACCTGATCCATTGGACATAGTTGCCTTTGTAGATCAGGTCGCTGCTGCCCAATGGCGTCTGACCGGGATGCGCAGCGACATAGGTATTCAGATTGCCGATAGCCGTATCGATCTGGCTGAAGAACTGGTTGTATACGGATTGCTGGCTGTCGTAGCCAACGCTGGTCAGGGATGTCCCGGCCTTGCTGTAGGGGATCGGCCCGAACCGGTCGGTCACCCGGTCCATGGCTTCTACCTGTATCAGCAGCGCCAGCGCCCACAGATCGGGCCGTTGGGTGCGTGTCCCGGCGGCGGCTATCTTAGCGACAGGCGCCATCACGAGATTATACTGGTCTACAAAACCATTCCTGTCCCAGCCGTCCACCAAAAAATAATTCAGGTTATAAGACGCCTTGAAAGGGGTAGGGGACATCATATACCCGGCATAAGCGTCGGCGCTCAGATTCTGGGCTGTCTGGTAATTGCTGTAGATCGACTGCTCCAGGGGACCGAAAGCCGTAGATAATATCGCTAAAGTCTGATCGCTGTTCAGGGAAGTCGGATTCGTATTGTAGGACTCGAAATTCTTCGTACAACTGCTGGCCCCGATAACGAGGAATGCCAGCAAAATAGTTATACCGCTCTTATGATTTATGTTCATTTCGGTAATTTTTAAAAGGGTGATTAGAAACTGACATTAAGGCTCAGGCCCATATTCCTGGTAGCGGGCTGATTGAATACATCCACACCTGAAAGCCCGTTGCCGGTCGATAAGGTCAGTTCCGGATCGAAAGGCGCTTTCTTATAGAAATAGAGCAGATTCCTGCCTACCAGCGAAAGCCTCACAGTCTTGAAGAATCCATTGGGGATGGGCAGCGTATACCCCAGGGCCGCTTCCCGCAGACGCACCACGGTAGCGCTGTACATATATTCTCCCGAGATGCCTTTAGAGCCGCCGATGGCTTGATACCAGGACTGAGCGTCTACGGTGCTGACTGCTTTACCGGTCCCGTCGACGCCATTTACTTTTACGCCGCCTTGTTTGCGGGCGTCGCCGGTCACCTGGCTGACACCATACTGATCCAGTACGGCCTGGGTCAGGGATAATACCTGTCCGCCGAATTTGCCATCCACCAGGAAGCTGAAGTTGAACTTTTTATAGGTGAAATCATTACGCCATCCCAGCTGGAATTTCGGATTGGCATTGCCGATATAATTGAATGTGCTGCTTTGCTGCGGTTTGTAGGGGTCAGCTGCCGTGCCGCTGCCATTGAAGAGGATCCGTCCCTGTGCGTCATGGACGAGGGTATAGCCATAAATATCCCCGAATTGCCCGCCCTTGGTCAGATGGGATTCGTAGGCATTATTATAGTTTGACGTCAGCACGAACGAATTAATGCTGTCCTTCGAATCTACATCGATGATCTTATTCCGGTTCATCGCCCCGTTGACGGACGTATTCCAGGTGAAATCCTTTGTATGCACGGCCTCATAGCCCAAGGTGAATTCTATTCCCGAGTTCTGGACATTCCCTGCATTTACGTAACCGGTAGAGAACAGGGAAGCCGTGACAGGCAGGATGGGAAAGTACTGGTTGAGGGTGTTCGTCTTATACCAGGTGAAGCTGAGATTCAGGCGGTTTTTGAAAAAACGCCAGTCTGTACCCAGCTCGATGGATTTAGTCTTCTCCGGCTGCAGGGTCCTGAAGGCGCTGGCCGTATTGAACACCAGCTGACCGGAAGAATTCTGCGTATTCTGTACGAGGGTAAGATAGGGCGGTACGGTATTTCCTACCTGCGCATACGTGCCCCTGATCTTACCATAACTGACGAACGAAGGCAGCTGCAGCAGTTGCGAAAGGATCACCGACAGCCCCGCGGAAGGATAGAAAAAAGACTCATTCGGGGTAAATGCCAGGTTGGATGACCAGTCATTCCTTCCTGTCAGGGTCAGGTAAGCCCAATCCTTATAAGAGAGGTCTGCATTGGCAAACACGGACTGTATCTGGCTATGCGTTGGGAAGGGACTCGTGGTCGTGCCGGGGACCGTGTTGGTGGCATTGCTGGTAGTGATGGAGCTTAGTCCGGCCAAAGAAGCGATCGTATTGCCTGCCGTAAAAAAGTCGGGAGTCGACAGGTCGCCGGAAAGATAATAGCCCTGGGTCTTATTGTCCGTAATGCTGGTACCGACGAGGCCATTTACCTTAAAGTCGGAATGGGAGGGGATATTGAAGTTGACGATAAAATCCCCATACTTTTGTTCGGTCGTCTGGCTGTTCTGTGTCAGATGGCCGTTGCCATTGACATTATACAAGGCATTGGTGCCTGAATACAGATCATTCTCATAGGTATCGGCGATATGGTCTACATTGCCCCTTACCTGGAGGTACAACCAGCTGTTCACATCATAACGTACGCTTCCGTTGAACAAGATACGGTTACGATTGGCCACATTCGGGTTCTTATTAACGACCCACCATGGATTTTGCTGGTACAACGCATCATTGAAAGGCCAGTTCTGCCGGGCAAAACCGGTCGAGTCGGGGAAAAGGTATTGATTCTTATAAGGCGATATATTCTGGCCTCTTGGGAAAAGATAGAGACCCGTCAGGGGGTTGGCATAGATACCCAATGCCGGGCTGTTGTTGATCTTCTGCGTGACATAATTGACATTGGCGTCCACCGTCAGTTTGTTTTGCAAGAACTTAGCCGTTTCGCGAACGGTGAAGTTGTTACGCTGGAGCTTATTGCCCGGTTCGACCCCGCGGGCGGAAGTATTGGCATAGGAGAAATAGGTCTGTGCATTCTGGTTGCCTCCGGACAGGCTGATGGCATTGGTCCAGTTGGTGCCGGTCTGAAAGAAGTCTTTCAGATTATCCTGTTTGCCACTGTTAATGGCAGTTCCCCAGCTGTCGGTAGCACCGCTTTTCGTCTGGCCATACGAATCCTGGAATTTCGGTTTGTAGGCGAGCTGGTCTGCAAATACCGAGGAGGAGAAATTGATCTGCGTCTGCCCGGCTTTGCCCTTTTTAGTCGTGATGAGAATAACGCCGTTCTGCGCCTGGCTGCCGTATAAGGCGGCGGCGGAAGCGCCTTCCAGTACGGAAATGCTGGCAATATCTTCCGGGTTCAGGTTGGAGATCCCGTCTCCGCCGTCCGGTGTTCCTCCGTAGGTGTTGCCGGGTTGCCCGTTGGCATTGCTGCCATTGCTGATGGGGATCCCGTCGATGACATACAAGGGCTGGTTGTTCCCGTTAGCGGACCGGCTGCCTCTGAGGATCACCTTGGCAGAACCGCCGACGCCCGAGGCGCTGGGAGAGATGGTCAGACCAGCTACCTTCCCATTCAGGCTATTCATCAGGTTGTCGGTCTTTACATTGGTCAGCTGTTCACCGCTCACCTGCTGGGCCGCATAGGTCAGCGATTTCTCAGACCTTTTGATCCCGAGCGCGGTAATGACCACTGCATTCAGGTCTGTCTGCGCTACGCTCATGGTTACCTGTACAGCATGCTCTTTTCCGACGGTGACTTCTTTGGCTGTATAGCCTACATAGGTGAATACGAGGACTTCGTTATCGTCTGCCTGGATCGAGAATTCGCCTTTATCATTCGTAAGGGTCTCCCTTTTGGAGCCTTTCACCAATACGGTTACACCGGCCAGAGGCTCGCCCTGCTCGTTTTTTACCAGACCTGTTACCGGGACGGCAGCCTGTTCGGCTGCCGGCTCCGGTTTCCGGCCGGCCGTTTCTTCCCGGATGGCCCTGATGGCGATAATATTCTTCTCGATGGTATAGGACAGGTGCTGGTCTTTCAGACAGGCATCCAGGACCTCCTGGATCGTTGCATTCTTCATATGAAGATCGACCGGCCTGGTGCCGAGAAGGTCATTGTACTTATACAGAAAAGAATAGCCGCTTTGCTCTTCGATGCTGGAAAAGACCTTTTCCAGCGGCAATTTCTTCCCGGAAACGGATATTTTCTGGGAGAGGCCTTTGGCGCTGATCTGCAAGGCGGTAGCTAATAAAAAAATGGTTGTCAACCTCATGATCAATAGCATTTTAGCAATCAATCTTCCCTTGAACAGGGAAAGATGCACCCTGTTGTCAGCAAGAGGTGTGCAGTAAATCGGGGATTTCATACTTTTGTCCAGATTGGGTTTTAACGTTAAATAGTCGTTGTAAGAAGATGGCTGGTTTTACGGAGAACCCTTTTATTGATTCCTGGTTGCAAGCCAGGATGACCGCCGGAAGTGTTGCAAGCGCTTCCGGTTTTTTCATTTTTGATGGGCCTTCGGGGGACGCACCCGTGGTGCGTCTTGTTTATTGGGTTCCGCTTCGGAGGAGAATGTTCTATGTTTTTTTCATATGTAATTATTTTAGATGAAGCAATGTTAGGTTGTCTATACTTAGTTAAGAAAGCACAATGATCTTCCGGTCCTCTATTTTAAAGTGAATGCCGATCAGCTCCATGATATGCAGGACTTCCGACACATAGGCCGTACGGGGGATCCTTCCGACGATCTCATCCCGGGGAATAGCCCCCTGGTAGACGATCTCCACATTATACCACCGCGCTATCTGCCGCATGACGCTCTGCACAGGCGTACGGTCGAAGTAATAATAGCCATCCTTCCAGGCGATGGCCGCCCGGGTATTGACGGCTTTGGTGGTCAGTGTGGCGTTGAGGATATCGAATTCTCCCTGTTCGCCGGGCCGGAGCAGCGAGTGCTGATTTCCTTGTCCCATTTTAACGGAACCTTCCAATAAGGTGGTTCTGACCGCATTTTCGTCCCCATAAGCCATGATATTGAAATGCGTGCCGAGTACACGAGTTTCTGTCTGGCCGGCTGTCACCAGGAAAGGTTTGTCTTTATCCTGCCTCACTTCGAAGTAACCTTCTCCGGTAAGTTCGACCCTCCGTTCCTTAGCGGTAAAACTGGTGGGGAAGCGAAGAGAGGATTCCGCATTCAGCCAGACCTTGGTCTCATCGGGCAGCACGATCTGATATTGTCCGCCCCGGGGGGTGGTGATGGTATTATAGAGGATCTCTCCGGAAGGGGTTTTGGTGTTTTTATTGCTGCTATAGGCCAGCTGTCCGCTGTCCAGCTTGATCACCTGCATACTACCCTGCTGGCTCAACACCCCATTCTGAGCGCTGTTCAATACGATCTGTTGTCCGTTAGCCAATGTCAGGATAGCCCGGTTGGATCCGGGAACGATATTTCCGGAGGAGGGCGCGCCGGAGGTAACCAGGCGCTTTGGCCCTTTTTTAGTAAGGAAAAAGAGTCCCCCACTGATCAGGACCAGCGCGATGATCGCAGCGGCGCTCCATCTGCGAAGGACGGAAGGTAAAGAGAGGAGGACACCCCGGCGGTTCGATGCCGGTAAGGAGTTCGGCGTCTTATCGACAGACAGGATCCGTTGCAGGACAGGCTGCCAGGCGGCGGGTCCGGCCAGATCAGGCTGACCAGCCGGCGTCCCGCTCTCGCTATCGTCCTGCAGGGAGCGGAATAATTCTTCCTGTATAATTTGCTCGTAATCAGAATCTTGTAATAAGCCGTCCCATTCCTGCTGCTCCTTTTCGGAGAGATGGCCTGACCGGTACTGGTTCAGTAAATAGCGAATCTTTTCGGGTTGCATAGTGAATTCGGGAACTGTGTCCCTATTAAGAAGAACATCCGGAGGAGAAACAGGACTATCGGGATTAAAAATATTTTTTGGGGCAGGCCGGTCAGAGCTCATGCCCCTTGGCCGCCAGGTATTTGCGGATGAAACCAAGCGCATTCACCAGGGTATTCTTTACAGTATTGGGAGAGAGCCGGAGGGCGGCGGCGATTTCGGGGATCTTCATACCCTCGTCCCGGCTCATCTGGTAGATCCGTCTCCGGCGGAGGGGCAACTGGCCGACGGCTTCGGTCACCAGCCGGTTGACTTCTTTTAAATGGATAATATGCAGGGTCGATTGATCCCCCCCGGAACCGGCTTCGGCCTTTCCAAGATCGGAGAGCCCGTTCTCACGGCTGCTTTTCTTCTTTAAATATTTATAACATTCATTGGCGGCAATGGTATAGATCCAGGCATGGGGAGTCCGGACCTCTTCCAGCTTGTCCCTGCTCATCCACAACCGCATAAAGGTTTCCTGGATGACCTCCTCCGTATCCTCCGCCGAGCGGGTAAGCCTCATGATATACGGTTGCAGGTTAGCCAGGTAGGCATAAAATAAAGTGGCGAAAGCTCTTTCATCCCCTTGAGCTATTTGCTGTAAAAGATTCTTTTCATCATGCAGGAATGTAGGATGATACAACGCGAGCGTATTGTTGAGTCTGCAAAAATAGTAAATTGTGGGATACCTGAAATATGAAAAATACACGTTTGCTTGTCAGCGGGCTACTCCAGCTCTGTATTATACAAGTTAGTTGCATTCAATTAAAGGAAGTACATGCCTTCACGGAGACTTGTCAGACAACCCTGGACAAAGATACCCAAATTAGTTACGGATATGCTGATTATTGCCAGGATTCCTGCTATATATATAATGTTTCGGGCAGACAGTTAGTAGATTTCGATTGTAATTGCCAGAATGCTGAAAGGTATGATACTGTTATCAAAAAAGAATACGATATATTAAGCGCTTATTTTGCCGCGCTAGGCAAACTGGCAGGGGCTCAATCGAAGATCAATTTTGCACCGGTAGCGAAAGCCGTTCAGGCAGGGACATATGGGAACCTGGTCGTGACAACCGAAGAATCTACCGTCGTCAATACACTTGCCATGGTAGCCACCGATCTGCTGACGACAAAATATAAATCCAAAAAGATAAAAGAGGTCCTTGTAAGATACAATGACACCGTTACGATTGCCATGGAGCTCTTAAAATTGCACATCGACAATTTGAAAAGCAGAATGGAGCTTATGCGAACGAAGATCCAGCAGAGATGCGATCTCCTGATGGCCAATGGCCCTACGGGTGCTGAAAAATGGACCCTTGTATATACTTACAAACAAAAACGCAAAGAGCTCGCCGCGATCGTATCGTCTTACGACATAAGATACCGGTCCCTGGATAAGATCAAACAAGGGCATAGTACGTTATATGCTAATGTGAATGATCTGAATTCCCAAGGGCTTAAGAAGAAAGTCCTCGATCTGGCAAACGATATAACTTATATCAATAATAATTAAGATATGGGTACCTTAAACGATGCGATTTTCGCTAATAGACTGGGTCATTTTTACCAGGACATCGCGCAGGATCTGGGCGAATTTGTGCATACCCATATCGGAACTTTATCTGAGGAGGATATTACCACGCTTTCGGACGGGCAGACCCAGGTCATCAACTACGCCAACCAATTTTTTTCCCTCTCGGACAAGATCGCATTCGAGCAATCGGAAACCTATTTTAAGGGAGTGTCGGATGCTATCGGTACCCTTGATAACGCCGTCAAAGAGATCCACGATATCAACAGAGTAATTGCCGTTTCCGCCGGGTTAATCACTCTGGCACTGGCCATCGTCAGCCAGAATGGAGGGGGGATCCTGAGTTCAGTACAGTCGATTGCCGGGGCGGTCAAGGGGTAACGGTCATAATCTCCGGTAGTAGTTTTTGCTCTGCTCCAGCACCAAAAAAGAATTGCATTTCCCTTTGGGCGTCCGGATGAATTTCACATCCACCGGTTCATGCTCATTAATAAAGAAGGCATCCTTGCCAAAAGATTTCAACGGGAAATCTTTATGATGTGTTGCGGCATGCAGCCCGTCTTTATCCGTGCTGATCACCACCGTATCTCCTTGTTGGCCCAGGTACGTTCCTGCGTATTCTTTTAACCGGGCCGGGTCGACGGGTATTTCTTTATAGGTGAATTTGGTTTGTGCCAGCATCCACTCGTAGACGCTATCGTTATTATACGTTCTTTCCCAGCTGTTATGGTCGGCATCCGGGTAGACGGTAAACTTAGCCGATGGATTATATTGTCTTACGGCATTCACCATCTGCTCATCCCGGGCCACAGGCACCGACTGATCCAGGGCGCCATGAAAACACCATATGGGAGTATGACGCAGCTTCCAGGCATCGGTGGTATCGCCGCCGCCGCAAATGGGTAGTATAGCAGCAAATTCCTCCGGGTGTTTCATGGCCAATGCCCAGGTGCCAAAACCTCCCATGCTGAGCCCGGTCAGATAAATCCTGCTTTCCTCTACCCGGTACTTTTGTTTTATATAAACCAGCAGATGATAGAGATTGTCCGGTTCCCAGTCGAAAGGATGCTGCGCTTGAGGGGATATCAGAATAAAAGGGAATTTTTTCCCTGCCGCCACTAATTTCGGAGGTCCATGTACTTTGACTTTTTCCAGGTCGGCGCCGCTTTCTCCGCTGCCGTGCAGGAAGATCACGAGTGGCCAGTGTTGCGTGCTGTCTTTATCATATCCGTCGGGAAGTGATAGCAGATAATCGGTTTCACGGATAAATTTTTCCGGCGTTTGTTGTGCCTGGGTCGTAAACCCGCTGATACACAAACTGGAAATCAGGATGAGAAATAAAAAGTGTTTTGCCTTTTGCATAAGATAAATATAATAGATAGGAAGATAGTAATGCAATATAAACTAATCTTTCCTGATCCGATCCCGCTCATCTTCGGAACCCGCGCCCTGTTTTTGCTGGCTTTTCTGGGTGGCGGTCCCAAAAGATCTGGAATACGTAAGCTTTATAATGGGCATTTTGGCCGATTCCGTATTGATATAAACATGGTTCTTTATGGCAAAAGCCTCCTCTGTCAGCGTACCGTAATACGTATTGATGCGTAGGGTCCTCAGCAGATCGGATACAGATAACTGGAAACTGCCCCGGTTGCCGTTCAATTCTTTTTTAATACCGGCATTCAGAGACCCGAATCCGGCTATTTTGGTCGTCCCGTTATAAGACCAGGAATCATACCACCCGGAAATTTCGGCGGAGAAATTTTTGGGCAGCTTAAAGTTCTGACTGAAATTCAACGAATAGCCGAACCAGGTCTTTTCAACCGGCTGCTGCGTATAGGTTTCCTTAAACTGTCTCCAGCCACCTACAAAACCATAGTTCATATTCCACCAGTTGCCGATCTTCCAGGGCAGATTGGCCTGAAAGCTGAGGTTATTCTGCCACTGCAGGTTTTGCGGGGAGACATACAGTACGTCTTTTAAGGGGCTCTCAGTGATCTGGTACCGCGCAATGGGATTCACATCCCTGCTGACAAGTGCAGAAAATGAATACCCCTTGTAATTATACCCCAGTTTTAAATTATGGGTGATCGTTGGTTGCAGGAATGGATTTCCCGTATAAACAGCCGATGGATCACTATATCCTACATAAGAGGCAAGATCATTATAGGAAGGCCTGCTGATCCTTTTAGAATAAGATAATTGCAGCTCGGAGCTCTCCTTGAGCTTTTGGGAAAACAGCAGGTTGGGAAAGAGGGCTCCCAGCTTCCGGTCGATCGTATTTTTTTCGGTTTGCGGATTGTCCATGCGGGTATGGGAATATTCATACCGGGATCCTATGACCAGGTTCGTCGACGCACTTAGTTGCACATTGACGGAAGCATAGGCGGCTCCAATACCTTCCTTCATAACGATGTTGTTGGATGTTTCGGACCTGGCCACCACCCAGCTGCCGTTCACCAGGCTTTCTATCCCCGACTGACTGGTGCTTCGGGTATAGGTCCCTTTAACGCCGGCCTCTATGGACCATTTTTTACTGACTTGCCTGGTATAATCGACTTTGCCTACGCCCACCTGTATAACGGTATTCGCAAAGCCTTGCTGACGGGGAGAGAAGAGCGTGTCATTGGCGCCGGCGCTCGTTCCGTTCTTATTGAGAAAAGAGCTTTGCACGACCGAAGGACTGTGATTGTTAAAGTAGATATAATCGATGTCGAAGTTGATCTTTTCTCCTTTCCGCAGCGTTTGTTCTGCATACACGGAACTGGTCAGGTTGTTCAAGCGGCTGGTCTCATCGATCGTTCCTTTGAATAATAAGAGAGAGTCCGGCAAAATATTGTATAGGTTATCGGCAAAAGTGGTGGACGATCTATGACTGCCGTTATAATTGAGGCTGCCGCCAATCGTGGTTTTTGAATTCAGTTTATGATCGATCCCCAGGGTGGCATCATGACTGTTTTGCAGGGCTTTTGTCGTGTCCCATACGAGAACATACATTTGTCCTCCCAGGAAAGGCATATTTTGTGAGCTGGTGATAAACATATCGCTGTAGGTCCTGTCATGTGAAAAGGTATAAGAGCCATATAGATTGGTCTTTTCCGTATTATGGGAGAGATGGAGGCTGGCCGTTCCTTTTTCTCCCCAGCCATAGCCCCCGGTGAGAGAGAAAGAGCCATTGGTCCCCCGCTTCTTGTTTTTCTTTAATACGATATTGATCAGTCCGGCGCTTCCATCTGCATCATACCGGGCCGGCGGAGTGGTCAATAATTCTATTTTCTCTAATTCGTCCGCGCTCATGCCGTTCAGTAAATGGAAGACCTGTTCGATGGGCATATGCATCATCTTGCCGTCTATCATCACGGTTACGCCGTTTTTCCCATCCAGGGCAATGCTGTTATTGCGGTGATCGACCACCACCCCGGGGGATCGCTCTAATACTTCCAGAGCCGAGCTGCCTTTTGAAAGCAGGCTGCTTTCCACATTTACCACCGTACCGTCCGCTCGTTGCTGGATGAGGGGCTTCTCAGCCCGGACGACCACCTCCCCCAGCTGTTTGCTTTGTTCCTGCAGGACCCGGATCCCGAAATCTTTCTCTCTTTGAGAAACCGTCAGTTCGAACAGGGGCGATTCCCAGGTAAGGTAACCCACACTGCTGATCCGAAGCATATACTTTCCCACTCCGATATTGTCAAAATGGTATTCGCCCTTTTCATTCGTCACCGTGGCTTTGACAAGAGAGGAATCCGGGCTTTTCAGTAGCAATACATTGGCAAAGGTGATAGGTTGCTCACCGGCCGTGGTAAGCTTACCGGATACCTGGCCCCTGGCATTTTGTAAAAGAAGGATCGATAACAGGCTGAAGAATAGATTTTGCATGAAACAAAGATTAGCCTGCCCGGAAGAGAAGAAAAATCCGATTGACGACCTGTAAGCGCTATTTGATGAGTTGCAGTAAACAGCCAGCGGCAGGGATATCGCCACTCATATAGGTCAGCAGGCATTTTGTCAATTATTGGGATGACTTCATATAGTAACCCCCTCCAATCATGGGGATTTTATGTATCTTGGAAAGAAAGCTTTGTCGTACAGCAAATCCATCCCGGACTGGGTATTTAAGTATAAACTATACCATATTCCATTCTGGTTCCTGTACCATTATTTCTGGTGGACGGTGGCTGTCGGTAACCCGTTAAAAGCCGCCAACGCCATCTTATTCACGCCCTTTGCCGTAAAATTCACCTTTTACGTGGTTTTTCAGGTCATTGCCGTTTACTTCAACCTATATTTTCTCATCCCAAAATACTTGAAGAAAGGGAGGTTCTCCACCTACATCGGCTACCTGCTCATTACGGTATTATGCGCCTCCGTCCTGATCATTCCCGGATATTATTTAAGCGCCCGTTTGTCGGGGCAGACCGCTCAGCAGTTATATGGGTCCAACTCCTGCTTTTTTTATTTTATAGGCAATTCGCTGCCTTCGACCCTGGCGACGATCACGTTCGCGATGAGTATAAAATTGACAAAGAACTGGATTCAGACGGAAAGGAGACATCAGCTGCTCGAAAATGAAAAACTGGAGACAGAGCTGAAATTCCTCAAAAATCAGTTCAACCCACACTTCCTCTTTAATACGATCAATTCCATTTTCTTTTTAATCCATAAAAACCCGGACAAGGCTTCTGCTTCCCTGGCCAAATTTTCCGACTTGCTGCGATATCAGCTGTATGAATGCAATGATCAGCAGATCCCCCTGAGCAAAGAGATCACTTTCCTGGAAAATTCCGTTGAACTGGAGAAGCTCAGATTAAATAACAATATCGAGGTTACGCTGCAAATGGATCAGCAACGGACCGGGCACCTGGGCATAGCTCCCTTCATTCTAATGCCCTTTGTGGAAAATGCGTTCAAACATGTTTCCAAAAACGCCGACAGCCCCAATTGGATAAGGATAAAACTGGAACTCAATCAACAGCGATTGGACTTTTCCATTTCAAACAGCCTGTCACAGGACGTATTCAATGATGTGGTCAGCTATGGAGGCATCGGTTTAAAAAATGTCCGGAGAAGATTGGATTTGATCTACCCCGGACAATATAATTTAGATATAAAAAGGAATAGCGCCAGCTTCGAAGTAAGATTGCAGTTAAATCTTGCTGAACTCGTGTTGGTGCAGACCATGCAGGCGACAGCCTGACAATACCCGATAAGATGATAAACTGTGTAATTATCGACGATGAGCCATTAGCCAGGGACGGCATTGCCAATTATGTAAGACAAATTGATTTCTTACAGCTGATTGCAACCTGCGAAGATCCTGTAGAGCTGATGAAATTATTGGAAGGACACCGGATCGACCTGGTGTTCCTGGATATCCAGACGCCAAAAATGAATGGGATCGATTTTTTAAAAATAGTGAAGAATCCTCCCATAGTCATTATCACTACTGCATTTCCCAGTTATGCCTTAGAGGGATTCCAGTTGAATGTCCTGGACTATTTGTTAAAACCCATTACATTTGACCGTTTTTTTAAGTCAGCCAATAAAGCCAGGGACTATCACCGGCTTATTTCAAGACCCGCTGACCCACCCATGCAGAAGGCTGATCCGGCCGTTAATTATTTTTTTATAAAATGCGGAAGTAAATATGAGAAGATATTTTTTAATGACATCCTGTATATACAGGGGACGCAAAATTACGTCACCATTTACACCCATAAGGGGAAATACCTTACCTTACTTTATTTGAAGAACCTGGAAGAGAACCTGGATAGTACCTCCTTTATCCGGGTACATAAATCCTATATTGTTTCCATTGACAAGATTGACGGGATCGAAGGCAATGAGATCTTCATACAATCCTACAGTATTCCCATCAGCCGGAATTATCGTGAACAGGTCATTCAACAGGTGGTCATGAATAAATTATGGGATAAAATAAAATTTTCTTAAATGATCCGTAACATCTTATTGGTTACCTGGCGCAATCTTACCCGTCATAGGGCTTACACTTTCATCAACATCATCGGTTTGGCCATCGGGATAGCCGTATTTATCCTTATCGGCGCCTACGCCCATTTTGAAAAAAGTTATGATCGCATGCCTATCGGCGCGGATAATATTTACCGCGTGGAAAGCCAGTTTTATAAAGGAGGCCATCTGACAGATAACTGGCCGACCAGTACGAATGGATATGCCAAGGCAATGAAGGACGCCCTGCCAGGCATAACTTCCTTTGCCCGTATCAACTGGTACGACGCCGAACGGGTGGTCCGGTACAAAGATGCCAAATACCGGGAAGAACATGTTTGTTTTGCCGATAGTAATTTCTTTTCTTTCTTTTCTTACCCCCTGCTGAAAGGGGATGCACAGACGGCGCTTAAGGAAGTGAATGCTATCGTACTATCCGAATCGGCCGCAAAAAAATACTTTGGCGATGCCGACCCGATGGGGGAATTCCTGGATGTGAGCACCCAGTCGAAAAGCTACCATTGCGCCGTTACCGGGGTGTTTAAAGATATTCCGCCCAACTCCACCCTGCAGTTTAACTTCCTGATCTCCTGGGCCACCACTCCTGCCTGGCTTAAGGACTTTTGGTACATGCACGAAAGCTACACCTTTGTAAAGCTTAAGCCAGGTACGGACATCCCTAAACTGGAAGCTCAGTTTCCGGCCATTGCGGAGCAATATAAAACGGGCCCGTCGCTGAAAGAACTCAAATGGGCTATCCAGCTTGTACCCTTAACGGATATTCACCTTAATCCCGTGAAACCATATGAAGTCGGGGCAAAAGGCAACCGGTATGCCGTAACCCTGTTAAGTATTATGGCTTATGTAATACTCCTCATTGCCTCTTTGAACTATATCAACCTGGCCACTACGAAATCCATCGACCGGGCGCGCGAAGTAGGAATCCGCAAAGTAAGCGGCGCTCATGCATCGCAGATCGTATTACAATTTCTGCTGGAATCCTTCCTCATCAATATGATCGCTTTGGGGTTGGCTATCCTTCTGGTGATCGCCTGTGTCTCCTGGCTGCCCTTCTTTTTGAGCAGCAATGGCCCCCAAGGGCTATTATTTGACAAGACCTTAACTATTCGTACCGGTCTTGTATTCCTCATCAGTACGCTGCTGTCGGGTATCTATCCGGCGATGGTGCTGGTACGGTTGAAACCTGTTACTGCCCTGAAGGGACGCCTGTCCTTTTCAAAAAAGGGGATCTTATTACGCAAAGGCATGGTAGCCTTCCAGTTTGTCGCGTCATTACTGCTTATCGCGGGCACGCTGGCCGTTTACAGGCAGATTGGTTATATGAGCAGTCAGAACACAGGGACGGACATCAACCAGACCATTGTCATTAAAGCCCCTGTCAACACCCCCGGCTACTTACAAAAAGTACAAAGCCTGAAGACCGCTTTTCAGGCAATCCCTGGTGTCAGGGCGGTCACTACTTCCGGGGCGGTACCCGGTAAGGAAGTAGGGAAATTTCTGGCCAACAGACGCTATGACGCTTCCAAAGCGGAAGAACGTACCTATGAAATGCTCAAGGTGGACCATGATTATATTAAAGCGTATGGCTTACAGGTGATTGCGGGGAGGGATTTTGACAGAAGCCGGCCGTCGGACTCTATCGGCGTGGTCATGAATGAATCGGCTGTCCGGCAATTCGGCTTTGCCTCTGCCGAAGCGGCTATTGGTCAAAAGGTATGGCTGGAGACCGTCGAAAAGAGGCCCAATGAAATTATCGGCATTATTAAAGACTACCATCAGCAATCCTTACAACAGAAATACACTCCTGTTATCCTGTTTATGGATCCGGCTTTAGGATGGATACCTACCGATTATTTTTCTGTAAAACTGAATACCGGCCAGCTGCAGGATAACGTGGCCCGGTTGAGACAGATCTGGAATGATCTTTTTCCGGAATCATCCTTTGATTTCTTTTTCCTGGATGATTTTTACAACCGGCAATATCAGCAGGAAATACAATTCGGGCATAATTTTATGTTCTTCTCTTCACTGGCCATCTTTATTGCCTGCATGGGATTATTCGGGCTGACGGCTTATTCGACTGCCCGCCGGACCAAAGAGATCGGCATACGTAAGGTCCTGGGCGCTTCTGTCCGCAATATTATGATCTTACTCACCTGGGATGTTATCCGGCTGATCCTGTTCTGTAGCCTGGTAGCGATCCCGGCAGCGGTTATTCTGACTATTCAATGGTTGAACGGCTATGCTTTCAGAGTCCAATTGACCTGGTGGCAGTTCATATTACCTGTTTTCACTTTAGTGCTGATTGCCCTCGTCACGACTGCCTGGCTGACTTTCAAAGCTGCGCTGACCAATCCGACGGCGACTTTGAAAGATGAGTAGGAGGGGGGAGGGCTCCGGTGTTAAACCCTTTCCACTTTGCAAATAAAGCAACAGGCTTTCGCATTCCTGACGTGCAGGTATTCCACCGCTGTCTTTTCTTCAAATATTTCCGGAATGAGCAGATCTATATCATCGTCTCCGACTAACCTGGTGAAAACCATTCTTTGTTCTTTGCTATATCCGATGAGGGTCAGAGGAAAGCTCTCTTTGTCGGCCTTTATTTCAGGCGGGAACCGATAAACGTCCTTATAGGCTCCCACTTCTTTTTTCTGAATGAATATAGGCCCGGGCTGATCGAAGGCATTGTTAATCATAAATGGACTGTGAGATATAAGCAACCTGGTATCTTCTCCGACCGAAAAAGGCTTCAGGGAAACCCGGCAAGGCCCCTTTCCGGTTGCAATTTGCTCGATTATTTCGTTCCCAAAATCATCCTTTTGGTTTTCCCGGATTTTCCTGGCATATTCCTCGCTCAGAGGGACAATTCTAAATTTTTTCATTTTCGATGACATTTTATTCCCCAAATGTAGGCAGGGGGTCGGGACGTGAAAACCCGGAACTTGCGGACTTGACTGAAAAGAAATATCTGTAGGCCGGAACCCTTCAGAATTCCGGAACAGGGCTAATTAATGAGAAGAAGAGGGCCCATAGGCGGGAGCTATCTCCTGACTAATGGAATTTGCAAATTCGTTGGCCTGTTTTCTTCTTTGTCAAAGCCGCGCCCGTCTACATTTCTTGCACCCCAATACATCATATCATTAAAAACGTATACCAGGTCGTACTCGGCAAAAGTTTGCCCTTGCGCGAGCCCAAACGGTGCAAAGGCTTTACCCAGTACACTTTGTGTACTGTTCACTTCCCATTTATTGTAACCTTTATTGGCGATTTTAATCGCCATAGTACATTTTTTTAGACTAATGGCTAAAACAAAGAATTTAGCTCCAATTAGGAGATAATATTCTTCCTTCAATATAAGATATAAATACAATATAACATTTGCCTTAACAGGCCAGGTAGACGATTCTCCGGACAAATTTTGTTACATAACGGCATCTCTGCATCTTTGCACCTCTATGGAAAAAAATATAACGAACCTCCAATCTATTCAAATAATGAGAGGGGTGGCTTCTTTATTGGTATTATTAACTCATATAGCAGTTAAAGGGTCCCAATATGGCAATGGCGCATTAAAAGGGTTCTCAGTAGGAGATGCTGGTGTTGATTTATTTTTTATTATCTCAGGATATATCATGTGTGTTTCTACCTATAATCAACACTTGAGTTTTACCCAATTTATTATCCGCAGAATAAAAAGGATCATACCTCTCTACTGGTTAGTAACAACTCTAGCCTTAATAGTATATCTATATAATTCTAAATTAGTTAATTCCTCCGGAGGAGAAACCAGCATTCTGGCTTCCTATACTTTAATTCCCAATGGAAAAAGATTACTTAATGATAATGGATGGACTCTCAGTTATGAGTTTTTCTTTTATTTCATATTTGGCTATTTCATAAAAGAAGGGACATATAGAGCCATGCAGGCATCTTCGGTAATATTATTGTCATTAATAGTGATTGGGCTATGTTTTAACTTTAATGGACGTTTATTTATTTTTTCTACCAAAAGCTTCTTTATTGAATTTGTATTTGGGATGGGTTGTTTTTATCTTTTTAATATGAAAAATATCCAACTTAAGTATAAATATAGCATAGGTTTACTGATGTTAGGGCTACTTCTATTTTCATTGCAAATATTTTTTAAAATCCCGGAGTATGAAAAATGGAGAGGTCTGGATTGGGGAATTAAAATGTTATTTATATTTATTGGATTATTATCTCTTGAGGATTTAATACAACGAAGTTCTTTTCTTGCCAAGAACCTATTATTAGAAATAGGGAATTCCTCTTATTCATTATATCTTATTCATCCTTTTGTTTTAAGTGGGACTGCCATGTGCTTAAAGCGTTTTGGAATGGCATCAAACCCATATTTATTCGCAATTATTCTTCTTGTGTTTTCAGTAGCAATTGGGCATCTTGTTTATTTATATGTAGAAAGGCCTTTAACTTCTTTAATGAAAAAACGTGCTGTTGCGCTTTAAGCTCTCATTGCATACAATCGCATCAGGCAATAAATTCTTTTAGTTTAAATGGCGTCAATCAGAACATCCATTAGCTATTTTTCTTTTGGTTCAGAAAAGAGGGGTTATAGCCATATTCACTCTTAAACCTTTGAAAAATGCGACATATCCCCAAACCCGAATTCCAAATAAACATCGCTGGGTCTTTTATGGCCGGAATTCAAGGCCTCATGTGCGGCTTGCAATCGCTGCTTCAATAACCAATGAGAAGCTTTCATGCCAAATATTTTCTGAAAGTCCCTTTGAAAGGTCGAAAGACTGCGCCCGGTAAGTTCGGCAAATTTGTTTATGGGAATATTAAACATATAATTACGAAGCATGAATTCCCTTAAGTCCGTTTTACCCGGATCTGCAAAATCGAACAGGCATTGTTCCAGGCTCTTCTTCTGCTCCACCAGGATATGTATGGCCTCTTCCAATTTATGCCGCTTCATGACTTCGCTCAAAGGCTTGTCGGATCTAATATAGGGTACTAGAGAATCAAACAAACTTTTTAACGCTGGACTAACCTGCAGGGAAAGTACGCCAGGATATTCTGAAACACCATCGTCTTTTTTCCAATGGTGTTTCAGTGCATATGTCCTGCAGTATCTGCCTGTCCAGTTTAAAATAAATAACCTCATTCGGGGTGCCTCCGGGCAATGGATGGCTGCCACATTTAACCAGGTGGTTCCGCCTTAACAAAATTGTTTCTCCCGCCCTGTAAAGTCTTCCGCCTGTCGCCTCCTTTATATACAATTCCCCGCTTACAATATGAAACAGCAGATGTTCGGGTATGAGTTCTTCCACGAACTGTTCTTTATGCCAGCATATGGTATAAGCTATATTGGGATAGGCGATATGTTTTAGTTCCGGCCGCATAACCAAAGGTACGCTATCATTAGATAGTCCATTAAATAGTCTGTTCTAAAGGACGGATCGTAATTTCGTTGACCCCTATATTTCCAGGCTGACTGATCGCATAAACAACCGCGTCCGCTATTGCATCGGCATTTAGTCTGGGAAGATTCTTTATTAATCCTTTGAACATTTCAAGGACTTTAGGGCTGGTTATATCATGCCCCAATTCTGTAGCTACGGCCCCGGGATAGAGGGTAGTAACCTTTATCTTCCCGGCCAATTCTTCCCGCAGGGTCTCCATGATCGCGCGCACGGCAAACTTGGTCCCTGAATATACGCCACTGCATATGTGTGTCTTAAGACCAGAAGTTGAAGCAGTCGTAATAATGTGTCCACTGCCTTTTTCCAGCATGTGCGGCAGAATGGCGTGAATACCGTACAGGACTCCTTTTATGTTGATATCGATCATGCGCTCCCACTCTTCCAGTTTTCCTTCATCAAAAAATGAAACGGGCATTATACCGGCATTATTCCAAAGAACATCTATTTTTCCAAACGCGGTAATTGCCTGAAGGATAAGATTATCCACATCAGCTTTCTTACTTACGTCGGTCTTTACATAGATCGCATTTTCGCCAAGCTCTGCAACCAGTGCTTTCAATTGCTCTTTCCGGCGTGCTCCTAATACCACTTTGGCTCCAAGCTTAGCTAATTTACGTGCCGTTGCTGCACCCATCCCACTGCTGGCTCCGGTTATTACTACTACCTTGTCTTTAATATTTTCCATTTCTGTTATAATTTAGAGGCAAAGGTAGCGTGCTATTACACCTCCTTGTTTGATTGAAATGGTCAATTTTTATGTTCTGAAATAGTCAATTTGATTCTTTAAGGCGAATTCAGTTCTATTGATCCTTGGTGGTTATCAAGCCCTGGCCAGGATCCCACTTGTCATACTCAATGGCTTGGGAAGTCTCTTTCGCATAATTCCTGTCGCGTAGTTTTTCTACAAGGTGTAATGCACCGTCCAGTCCGGCTGCTACACCTGCAGTGGTAATTACATTGCCATTATCAACATAACGAGTGTTGTCTACCACCTTTGTCTTCGGATTTGCTTTTGCCAGATTATTAATTTCCTGGTACCAGGTTGTCGCAGAAAGACCGTCTAAGATATTGGCTTTGCCTAAAATGAAAGCGCCGGTACAAACTGATAAGGTATATTGACTTGTTTTTTGCCTTGTCTGTATCCATTTGATTACTTCGGGGTCATTCATTGTCGGTGAAATATTTCCACCGGAAATCACTAATACATCCGCCGCCGGAGCATCCTGCAAAGAATATTCAGGAGTCACTGACAAGGAGTTGTGCGTATGGATAATATTTTTTGTCTTTGATACGGTGAAAACTTTGAAACCAGCAGTTGAAAATACTTCCATAGGTCCGGCAAAATCCAACAGATCAATGCCATCCTGTATATAAAAACAGACAGAAATAGGTTTAAAATTCTGTTCCTTTCTAAATTCAGTAATCGATTTTTTCACCAGGAGCATACCACATTTAGGACAGGTGCCTGGTTGATCAAATTCAAGCTTATCACAATCAGCTCCGCACGGAGGGCAAACATATATAACCTTGTCCTTCTGTTCCGGGGACTGGCCAAGCACTGCGGTTAAGTACGGTAATAGGAGGGCGAACATTAAGATGATTTTTCTCATTTCAGTCTATTAGTTTGAATAATTGTTGTTTTTTGACAAACCTACAAATATTTTTCTACCTACAAAATTATTTGTAGGTTTGTTTCATGAAAAGGAATGATCCTAAAGAAGTAAAAAAGATTGAACCCACTAAATCAGAACTGGAAATTCTTCAGGTGCTTTGGGAGCATGGCCCTTCGCCTGTTCGCTTTGTTATGGAGGAACTGAATAAGAAGCGCCAGTTAAACTATACTGCCGTTTTAAGACTAATGCAGCTGATGGCGGATAAGGGAATCCTCCAACGTGATAAAAGTCAGATGCAGCATGTTTACCAGGCAGTGGAGGAAGAGAATAAGACAAAAGAACATTTATTGGATAAATTTCTGGATACCTTATACAAAGGTTCAGCGGCAAGCCTGATCATGCAATTGGTAGGAAATAAGAAAGCAACAAAAGAAGAGCTTAAGAAAATTAAAGCTTTGCTTGACAAACTGGAAAGGGAATCCTGAGAGGAATTTGATGACTAAACGGTAATAATCGATAATGGAAAATATTAGCCGGGCTATCTTTCATACACTGGTGCACTCTATGTGGCAGGGACTTATTCTGGCCCTTCTGACAGGTTTGATTATGGTGTGTACAAGAAAAATTTCTGCTTCACTAAGATATCATTTATTGACGGGCTCTCTGTTTCTTTTCGCCGCAATAGTGGTTTACACCTTGGTCATGGAACTTAATATCGATGAATTGGATAGCCATCAAACAGTTGATCCGCATCTCAGGCATAACTTCGTAAGTGTCATTTTCAGTAATATTCAACAGCATGTAGTAATTTTTGTGGCTGCCTGGTTCACGCTTGTTCTTATAAAAAGTTTCAGGCTAATCCTGGGATTGTATACGCTTAAACGCCTAAAGAGGGTGAAAATTAACACAATGTCCTCCTTTTGGGAAGAACGTTTTAAAGTTTTGACAGAAACTATGAAGATCGCCGGACCTATCACTTTGTTTGAGTCCGGCATCGCTCAGGTGCCTTTATTGATCGGCTATTTAAAGCCGGTGATATTGATCCCAATTGGGCTGGTTAATTCTTTAGAGCCGGAGCAGGTCGAGGCCATCCTTCTCCATGAACTTGCCCATATCGTGCGAAAAGATTACCTGGTCAACTTAATTCAAAAAATTATCGAAAGCTTACTTTTTTTCAATCCGGCTGTTCTTTGGATATCTTATCTGATCAGGTCCGAACGGGAAAATTGTTGTGATGACATTGTTGTCAGTCAAACCAAAAACCGGGTTGGTTATATGCGTGCATTAATCAGTTTTGAAGAATATCGACAGAATCTACCTGATCAGGTCCTGGCCATCACTGGTAATACAGGTGCAATCCCGCAGCGTATAGAAAGAATGATAAGCGGAAAAAATCGTTCCCTTCTCAAACTGGAAGTGATCATTCTTTCGCTTATGACAATTCTTTTTGCTACTGTGTCAATTGATAACTTTAAGTTTTCAGACATAGCCTCACGATCTCGCCAGCAACAATTGTCAAATCATAACCCGCCCCTTTCGCCGTCTTTAAGAGAGAACCAACATACTTGTACTACATGCCCATTTATGCTCAATAAACAAATATGCCCGGCATGCAACAATAACATCCAAGCCCAATGTGCTTCAATGTTATCCATACCTGCAACCTATTGAAAACCTTTTTTAAATAACTTGCCCCCCATCTACTTGTCCCATAGCACTTCGGCCTTCTCAACAAAGTAAAATCGGCCTTTTAAACAAAGTCGCTTGCTTGAGTATCTTCTATTTTTGTTTAATATTTAACACAAACAAAAGCATATGAATTACAAAACATTAGGAAGATCCGGGCTCAGGGTTAGCCCGATATGCCTTGGCGGCATGACCTTTGGCGAAGATTTGGGCTGGGGTGCCGACGAGGTCGAATCAGAAAAGATGATCAAACGGTTTATGGAATTGGGAGGCAATTTCATCGACACCGCTAACGTCTATACAAATAACCATTCAGAAAAAATAATCGGTAATGTTATCGGCAGGCATTCATCCATACGTGCCGGTATGGTACTTGCCACCAAATTCGGGATGAATGTATTCCCTGGCAATCCTAATGGCGGCGGTAACGGCACAAAAGCCATTATGGAAAATGTCCATCATTCCTTACGGCGGTTACAAACCGATTATATCGACCTGCTCTGGATACATGCCTGGGACTGGAATACGCCATTGGAAGAAACCCTGCGAACGATGAACGACCTGGTGTCAGCCGGGAAGGTGCGATACATAGGCGTTTCCGGTACGCCCGCCTGGAAGATCGCGCAGTCACAGATGTTTGCACAGTTCAAGGGATGGGCGCCTTTTATTGGGTTGCAAATAGAATACTCTTTATTGGAAAGAACGGTAGAAGCTGAATTAGTACCCATGGCTATGGAAATGGGGCTAGGCATCACCACATGGTCGCCTTTGCGGGGTGGTTTGCTTTCCGGCAAATACAACCGCAGCAACAACGGCATTGTGAACGACAGCCGTATGCAAGTAACCGGTCGCGAAGCACCATTGAAAGAGCATGAACTGGCTATTATTGACAAGTTGGAAGAAATAGCAGAAGCTCATCGTACCACAGTGGCAGCGGTCGCCCTGGCCTGGGTGCTAAGCCGACCCGGCGTATGCTCAGCAATCATAGGAGTACGAAATATAAAACAACTGGAAGCAAATGCGGCAGCTATTTCCATAGTATTGCTCGAAGATGAAATTACCGCTTTAGATAGCCTGAGCACACCGCCGGTCACATTTGTAAATGCATATACGGCTATCGCACAAATGTTTCAACACGGTGGTATTGAGATCAACGGGGTTACCCCCGCCTCCTTACCTCAAATGGCCAATATGCAAGTGGGTAAATATTAGTAAATCATGTAAACAAAAGAGATGCGTTAATACATCTCTTTTGTTATTAACTTTGTGATATGTCAATTACGGTTGGTAACAGGGTTGATCATATAAATGCTGATATCGTATTTTCCTGCGCAACAGAAAAATACTATCACAGCGAAGTCCTTATTGAACATCATGCCTTAACCCGTGTTCTTTCAGGAGAAATGCGGGTTGTGCAACCTGACCAGTCGTATACGTTTGTTGCAGGCGATACATTTTTATTACCCCGAAACCTACCGTTAGCAGTTATTAAACGTCCGAAGGAAGGCCGCCCTTACAAATCGGTATCAATATACCTTAAGCCAGACCGGTTGCAGGACTATTATAGGAGGCACGAATTTAAAGCAACACAACCCTATAACCACAAAATTAAAACCTTTGATAAACATCTGTTACTAGAGAGCTTTTTCGCCTCGCTGCTTGCATACTTTGAAATGGATGAAGTGCTGCCCGGTAACATTATTTCCATAAAAGTTGAAGAAGCCATTTCTATTCTCCGGAACATCGACGAAAGCATCGATACAGTGCTGGCTTATTTTGAAGAACCGGGAAAAATCAACCTGGCCGAGTTTATGGAAAAGAATTTCATGTTCAATATGACCATGGAAAAATTTGGCTACATGACAGGTAGAAGCCTCACTACTTTCAAACGTGATTTTAGAAAGGCATTCAACACTACACCGCAAAAATGGCTTACACAAAAACGACTGGAGTTAGCGTATTACCAGCTGACGGAGAAAAAGCAAAAACCGGTGGAGATTTATTTTGAGGTAGGTTTCGAAAACCTCTCGCATTTTTCGTATGCGTTTAAGAAACAGTTCGGATATCCACCTAATACCTTGGTTGAGAAGATAGCGGCCAGTCAAAAATAAGACGGGGGTTAAAAATTATCCTTCACTAATATCGGACAATTCTCCTCCAGTTGATCCGGCGTGCAACAATTTTTACATTTTGTTACCCCGGCGATCAATTGATTACGGAATAGGATCATTTCCCGGATCTTGGCATCCAGCAGCTCCACCTTCTTTTCGATCAGGCCGCTCACATTATCGCAGGTCGCCTCATTTACCTCGATCATATCCAGGAGGCCAGCCACCTCATTCAACGTAAAGCCGAAATTCTTCATTCGCTTCACCGTTTGCAGCCTTCCCACCATTTCTTCCGGGTATTCCTTATAATTATTATCCCTGCGATCCTTCCTTCCCACCTGCACCAATCCCTGCTTTTCATAAAAGCGGATCGTGTCTCTGGAAAGGCCTGTTTTAACAGATAATTCGCCAATTAACATAAATAAAGCTTTTTTTACTTGACCATAGACTATACTCCATGGTTTATATTTGTAAATGTACTTTAATCATATAGCATGGCAATCATAAAATCACTGGCTTTATTCATTCTGGCGGGCCTTTGCGAGATCGGCGGAGGCTATTTTATCTGGCTTTGGTTCAAACAGGACAAACCCATCTGGTACGGCATAGGCGGCGCTGTTTTGCTTGCCTTATACGGGGTGGTTGCCACCTGGCAGACAGCCAGCTTTGGCCGGGTCTATGCCACCTATGGCGGCATATTTATCGTCCTGTCACTCCTATGGGCCTGGAAAGTAGATAACTTCAAACCCGACCGCTACGACATCATCGGCGCACTGATCTGTATCATCGGGGTCCTCGTCATGTTCTATACACCCAGAACCACAAACTAAAAAATGAGATCACTAAAAAAGGAAATCACCTGCAAACTCACCAGCCCAGAGATCCAGCAGCGAAAAGCCAGTGTCATCGCCAGTTTGAAAAACAAAGTTATTGTCAGGGAGGAACTTTCCAATGGTTATTCTTACAAGTTTGTGGGATCAGACGCTGTAGTTGATGAACTTATCACTTTCGTCAAAACAGAAAGGGTTTGTTGTGATTTTTTCGATTTTGACCTTTCTGTTAAAGGAGATGGAACCTTCGCATATCTGAAAATCACCGGGCCAAAAGGCACGAAAGAGTTTGTTAAAAATGAACTGGAATTTTGAGAAACCCATTACAAACTGTGAACCACTTGAACAGCATGCCGCAAATTGCGGCACGCTTAGAGAAACCTTATCTTCTTCCTCCCCCGTGAAATCCTCCAAATCCCCCGTGAAATCCGCTCGAGGCACCATGAAATCCTCCGGGTGCACTGCGAAATCCGCCGGATCGCGGAGCCGAAAATTGTTGTACCCTTTGAAAATTCTGTGACCTCACCTGGCCCCTATCCCGCATTTGTTGCTGCCTGTCCAGGTTTTTGGATAGTCCGGGGGCGGGACTATTGGATTGTGTCCCTCCTCTGGTAAAATGTTGCTGCCACCCGCCCTGGGCTCCTCTTTGATATACATTTCCCAGCCTGTCAGTAATAACATTATTCGCAGCCCGTCCACCGCTGATGCCATTCCGGAATCCAGCCCTGTTATTATCATTCCGGCCACCGGCAAATGCAGAACCATTCCTGGCTGCAATACCTGACCTATTATAAAAGGAGGGGCCCCACCAGCCGCCATACCAGCCATACCCGCCGTACCCGCCAAATCCAAAGCCCATATTAAACCAGTCAAAACCATAGCCTAAGCCAAAACTCCAGCCATACCACGGATTGTAACCCATATCAAATCCCCATGACCATGGCCGGGGATAATAATAATTACCGATCCAGGGTTCGTAATAAAATCCGGTTCCGTAAACGACTGTGGGTCCATAAATATAACTATTGAGATATCCGGGAGTGTATCCCATATAAATATAGTCGGGTGTTGCGTCGTAAATATCGACGAATTTTGTATTGTAAACGGATGAACCAGGAGGAATCAGATCAAGGTCCCCGGGACGTTGAGTACTCGCAGCCCAGGGTCCGGAAGGACTGTCTGCCACAAACCAAACTCCATTATCCACTGCATAATACCGTCCCTCATACAGCAATACCGTTGAGGAAGTATTAACGGCATATTGCAGCCGGGTCCCTTTAATGTTTTGAAACTGTGGGTCGCCATCATAGACGACATTGGTAGTAGCTTTTTTCCGATCCACTTTAGCTGTTTGAGGTATCTGTGCATCCATTAAAGCCTCCCTGGCAGCATCCGTTCCGGCAACACTGGCCAGGACATTGTCTTTTGGAGAACCTTCGGGGATTTTGGCGAAATCAGCCGGCAATTTGTCTGAGGCGATATATTGCCATTGACTATTGTCTGCCAATGTTTTCGATTGGTACCAGCGACCTGATATCAACACATAATATTGTTGTGAATGAGTATCCATGAAAATATCATTGGCCGAATTCCCTACGTATAACAAAGATGTTCCTGTAATCGGCAAAAAGTCAGGCTCGCCATTTGATTGGATCAATTCTGCGGGTGTCGTACTTACAATAATAGCAGGAATAACGGTATCGGCGGCAGGGGCCTCCCCGTCATTATTGATTTGATTGGAATTGTTTTTGGCAAACGCCTTTTCAATTTTGCGTAGCCTCCTTGAAACCTTCCCACTTATATAAGAATAAGGACCGGTTGGCGAAGCAGCGGTGTACCAGTGTTGTCCGCCATAAAGATAGAAACTGCCATCCCGGTCTCTTACAATGGTAAAAGGACTGTTGATTACCGCTTCTACACCCCATTTTTTGTTTTTTTTAAGTTTCGCGACGCCATCTATCACCACCAAAACAGATGGGTGAGTGGTATAGATCATTTTGGGAACCTGGGTATTAATGTCATTGGATAACCTGGTCTCATCAAGATTTTGATCCAGCGAGGCAAGTATTTCGTCCAGCGGAATTTGACCTACTATCGAGGGGAGTTTTGATTCCACTGTTGTTTTTATATAGTTAAGTTTATTTTTATTGGTATCGGCCGGAATTTTTATAGCTGATATGGTAATGGATTCGATAGCAACCTGCCTGGTATCGCGATCGGTCTCCACTTTGGAAGTAGACCACAATGTGCCGAATACAGGATCCGAACTGCCTTTTTCCAATACTGATATAGCCGACCGTGATTTGAGCTGGTCACCTGCAAAGGAATCCGGTTGGGGCTGGTACATTTTTATAATTGTACCGTCGGACGCCGAAATGGTTTTTGGCCAATCCTCCTGTGCGCTGACAATATTATAAAGGAAAGCAGTGCAGCTGAGTAATACTATTTTTTTAAGAAGAGATTTCATAATAATATTTTTAAAATCGTTGCATTCATTTCAACCCGAAGGTACTAGCGCAGTTCTGACCTTTATGTCGCTAAACGGCTAACAGGTCGGAACTGTCGTTAATACGGCAAGAGTTGTCGCCGAGACAAATGGCAGGTATCTTTCCTTTATTTATCACCAGTTGATTTTCCCGTTCGAGCGACAGGTTCCGCCTTTTCACCGACTCGCCCAATTCCCTGCTTCATAAGAAAAATAGCTTTGGCTAAGAATCTGAAAAAACATAAATCATGAAGTACAGAAAACTAGGTAATTCAGACCTCCAAGTTTCAACGATCACCTTCGGCTCCTGGGCTATCGGAGGATGGATGTGGGGGGGCACAGAAAGTACAGATATTGACCAAATTCGGTATGCGTTGGGATGAGAAAAAGGGCGACCTGGCATTTAAGAGTGCCGACAATGCAGGAAATCCCATAGACATCTACAAGTATGCCGGCAAAAACAGCGTTATAAAAGAATGTGAGGACAGCCTCCGCCGACTTGGGACGGATTATATCGACCTGTACCAGCTCCACTGGCACGATATCACAACCCCTGTGGCAGAAACCATGGAAGCACTGGCAAAACTGCTCCAACAGGGTAAGATCCGGGCTGCCGGTGTAAGCAATTATTCGGCGGCTCTGATGGCAGAAGCGGAAAATACCCTTTCCCTGGCATCCAACCAGGTCCCCTACAGTATGGTGGAAAGGAAGATCGAGGAAGAACTGGTGCCCTATTGCCTCAAACATAATAAGGCCATTATTGCCTATAGTCCCCTGCAAAGAGGATTGCTCACGGGAAAAATCAGGCCCGATCATGTATTTGCTCCCGGTGACCATCGCCCCGGCACTTCCTTCTTTAAGCCGGAAAACATTCGACGCATAGACAATTTTCTGGATCAATTGCAACCGCTGGCAAAATCCAAGAATGCACTGCTCTCACAATTAGTCCTCCGCTGGACCATTGAACAGCCCGGTATTACCATCGCCCTGGCAGGCGCCCGGGATAAGAAGCAGGCAATACAAAACGCGAAAGCCGCCTATCTGGTACTCACTAACGAAGAGATCGCATTTATTGACGGCGAGTTAAAGAAACTGGAGCTGGTGGACGAGGAAGTGCATGCATAGAGTTGAATTTCTACCCCCTGCCCTTCATCGGTCATAGTAACAGAAGACCAGATGCATTAGAGATTAAAAATGGATTAATAATTCAAATAAATGAAACAAAGATGGTGAACATATTGATATACATATTACGTGACTAATTTTTTTAACTAAAAAGCAAGTATATGAAAACAACAATGAAAGGGCTTGTGTACGGTGGTCCAGGTAAGATAGAATTAAAAGAAATATCAAAACCTGTAATAGAAAAGTCGACAGATGTATTAGTGAAAATACTGAAGACCACTATCTGTGGTACTGATTTAGGCATTTTACATGGGAAAACACCTACTGTAAAACAAGGTACTACCCTGGGACATGAAGGTGTTGGCATCGTTGAAGAGATTGGAGATTCAATAAGGAATTTTAAGAAAGGCGATCATGTGATCATCTCCTGTATTACTTCGGATGGATCTTGTGAATACTGTAAAAAGCAAATGTATTCTCATTGTGAAGATGGGGGTTGGATATTAGGACATCTGATAAATGGTACCCAAGCGGAATATGTGCGGATTCCACATGCTGATAATAGCCTTCATCATATTCCCGCAGGAACAGACGAAGAGGCATTGGTGATGTTAAGTGATATATTGCCGACAGGACATGAAATTGGCGTATTGAACGGACAAGTAAAGCCAGGCGATACAATCGCTATTGTGGGTGCAGGGCCTGTAGGCATGTCCGTTTTACTTACTTCACAATTCTATTCACCTGCAAAAATTTATATGATTGATCTTGATGATAACCGTCTTATGCTGGCTAAGAAATTAGGGGCCTCTGACACCATCAATTCAGGAAAAGAAGATGTCGTAAAAAAGATTATGTCAGAAACAAAAGATGGTGTAGATGTATCCATTGAAGCCGTTGGAATTCCTGCTACTTTCGATATATGTCAGCATATTGTTCGCCCAGGCGGACATATTGCTAACGTAGGTGTGCACGGTAAAAGCGTAAACCTGGAAATTCAAGATCTTTGGATTCGCAACATAACACTAACTACCGGGCTTGTAAATACCAATACAACTCCTATGTTATTGAAAACGGTTTCATCTGGAAAAATAGATCCCAACAAATTGATAACCCATCATTTCAAATTGGATGAGATACTTCAAGCATACGAGGTATTTGGCAATGCGTCAAAAGAACAGGCAATGAAAGTCATCATCGAGCCGTAATTACAATTGCAAATTTGCTCATTGCAGCATTACAATTGGAAAACACTTTTCCGCTATTATTATAGATTGTGATCTGCGGCTGTTGTTTTCCTGATAAAAATATAGGCGTCGAATAGTTCGTTAAGGGCATTTTTATCGGAATAGCCATCACTGCCGGTACCGTAGCCTATTACCCGCAAAGGCAACCGGGGTAATGTTGTTTTAACCTGACTGAAGAGAATAAAAAAAGCCGGAAATGTTTCTTTTTCACAGGCCTCGTCCCATGTGCCGTCTTTTACAGTAGCTAAAGGATATGGACGCAATATATTGATACGGGTATCATAATGATCAGTGCTGGCGCTAAAAGTACCTGCGGCAGTTCCCAGACCGAGTACATAGTATCCCAGGTACTGTTTTTTAATATACCCGCCGGTGCCGCCAACACTCTTGTTGTCATAAGGAGATTTTAATGCCAGGTGAACTTCGTGTGCCCAAACAATTAGCTTGCAATTTTTTCTTTTGGCAAATTGCATCGCCATGTTAGCCATGTACTGGTCCCGTGTAGCTTCTTCACCCAATGCTCCTTTGTACCAATATTGAATATTTAACAGTGCTGTTTTAAAATCATCAGAAGTTTTTAGTTCGGCGACTGAAGACAAGCTATCAATTGTAACGGAAGCGATATAGGCTTCTTTCATTTTAGCAAATACGGTATCAAAGCTAAAATGAAAGCTGGTATCGTTCTGGTTTGTCCAGATAGAATCATAATAAGAGGCATTGCTATACAACATGGTGGCATATGGCTCTAAATTATTGTTGTCTTTTCCTTTCAACTCCTCTTTAATTATTTTGGCTGTATTAGCCATAAGCGGAAAATCCATTCCCGAGAAACTCACTTTGGTGCTATGGGTTTTATTATATTGGCGTATCCATAACAAAAAATCTCTTATTTCAGCTGTTTGCCAGATAGCCAATAAGTATTTTTTCATCCCGGTTGTAATATCTTCCCTGGTATTTATCAGCTTATTTAAATAATAACTATCTCCAAAGGCGTTTTCAAAGCAGATCGTGTTAAACCCTTTTTTGGCAACAAGCTCCTTTATAATAGCAATCCTGATATCGTTAAACTCTTTTGTTCCATGGGTTCCTTCACCCAGGCCAACGATACTTCGTTTTCCCATTTCGTCAACAAGCGGTTTTAGTTGCACCGTTAATTTTATTTGATTATCCAAACTAAGCGGCGATACGTTCTTGCCGCCAATTTGTGCAAAACCATGTTGAATGAAGAATACAGCAATAGTGAAAAATAAAAACCTGTGTTTCATATGAAATTATTTTGTACCGCAAAGAAATAATGATCTAAACCTACTTCAAACGCTCATTCTGTGAATCGTACATTTTTTCTATGTAATTTGCAATGCCCGGTTTCGTCGAGAAAAAGGCTATTATATCGAAGAATGTTTGGGTAGCTGGCGGCTTTATTATAACCTTGCATTATTATTACATTAATCGATGAATGAAACAATTGCTATAAAGGATAAAAGCAGGTTTCCCTTCACATATGAACTTATAGTGTGGGTTTTATATGCAGGTATCTATAAATATTCATATTATCTGGATCAGTTACGGGTCGGTAATGACAAAAAGACCAACTTTCCACACCTTCAAATTTTATTGTATGCATTCGTGCTTACTTTATATATTCTACCTTTCTACCGCTGGCTGGTTCCAAAATTTTTGAATGACAAAAAATATGGATGGTTTATATTTTTAACTATTTTGTTCTTATGGGTCGTGCCAAAAATCAATAACTGGTTAGTCAGCTCTATTTTCCTATACTTTAACCCGGGTAATGTACTGACAGGCTTTTATACTCAACAATATTTTGTTTATCACCAGCAGGCTACTCGCTTGGTTGGCTGGGACCTGCGGATCTTATTTACTGATTTTGTGGCTTTCAGTTCAGTGGCTGCTATGCGTTATGCATTTGAAAACGAACAACGAAAACGACTGCTTGAACGAGATAATCTTCTGCTACAGTTAGAATCACTGAAAGCACAACTTAACCCTCATTTTTTATTCAATACACTCAATAGCATCTACGGCATGAGTATTACCGGCAGTAAGGAAACGCCTCATTTTATTTTGCGGCTTTCAGACATGATGCGGTATGTTTTGTACGATTGCCGTCAAAACAAAGTGCCGGTAGAAAAAGATATGGAATTTCTGCAGAATTATTTTGAAATGGAAAAGAAACGATATCCGGATGCAGATATTCATCTTTCTGTGAAAGGGCATAGTAGTTCTTCCTTAATAGCGCCATTATTATTGATACCTTTTGCGGAAAACAGTTTTAAACATGGGGCTCACCGGCTGAATGATAAAGGCTTTGTAAATAGCGAATTGCTGGTAAGTGATAAAGAACTGGAGTTTGCAATAGAAAATGACGTTTTCAATACCGTGAAGGAAAATGAAAAATACGGCGGTGTGGGAATTGAAAATGTAAAAAAGCGACTAGCACTGTATTACCCGGGTCAGCATGAACTAAAGATTACAAATGATAAGGATCATTATAAAGTAGAATTAAAAATATCGTTTAAATAATAGTAGGATGATACGATGCCTTATTGCAGATGACGAACAGATAGCTCACCAGATACTGGAACAATATATTTTACAAACACCCGGCCTTACACTTGTAGCTAAATGCCGTAATGCCCTCGAAGCTTTTGCGAAACTGGAACAACAGGCAGTGGATTTAATCTTTTTGGATATTGAAATGCCGCTGATTAATGGACTGACATTCCTGAAAACACTATCCAATCCCCCGCGGGTGATACTGACTACTGCTTATGCTGATTACGCATTGCAAGGCTACGAACTGAATGTAGTGGATTATCTTTTAAAGCCTTTTTCATTTGAGCGGTTTTCAAAAGCTCTGGCAAAAGTGAAACCGGCGGAAGAATCAGGGCTAAAAGCAGTAGAGGAGGTCGGGCATCTGATGGTAAAAGAAAAAGGCGGCCTGATAAAAATTCCCTACAACAAAATTAGTTACATAGAAGCCTCAAAGGATTATATGAAAATTGTAACGCCGGAACAACAATATCTTGTACACCTTACCATGAAAAGCTTGGAAAAACAATTGCCCGCCGTGAAATTTGTGCGAATACATAAATCCTATATCGTTTCCCTTCAACTGATTAGAATGGTGAAAGCAGACAACGTTGTTATCGGGAACAATCAATCATTGCCAGTTGGAGTCAACTACAAAGAAAAATTGATGGAAATGTATAAGAAATAGGGTATAATTATCCACTTCGCTCTCTGTGCAAAATTTACACCCTTAGCGAGCCACGGAATGCCCTGGCGGCATAGTAAGATTCCGCACCGTTGTGATACACGAAGACATGGTCGTAGCGGCGATCAGCAAAGAGGGCGCCGCCGAGTTCTCTGATATCAGAAGGTGTTATTATCCAGCTCGACGTTTTCGTATCGAAGTTTCCAAGTTTCTGCAACGCTTGGTATTGTTCTTCTGATAAAAGCTCAATGCCCATGGCAGCAGACATACCAATAGCACTATCTTTTGGTTTATGTTCTTTTCTTGCCTCCAGCGCTTCACGGTCGTAACAAAGACTTCTGCGGTCTTTAGGACTTTCCGCTGAACAATCATAAAAAATGTATTCGCCCGTCTTTTTATCATGACCAACAACATCCGGTTCACCGCCAGTTCTTTCCATTTCATCTGGCGACAACTTCTTTTTATTGCTATTCATGCTTTTATATTATCTCTGTTGAAAAAACTACTAATCATTTAATCCCTTTCCATCGAGAATTTGTTCTATACATTTTTCAACCCTTGACGCCCGGGTTTTGGATTGTTTGGGTGCAGAAAAATAAAGAATGTATGCTCTTTGCCGTCCCGGCGTCAATGCATCAAAAGTAGTTTTCAAGCCAGAGATTTCATCTAATTTATTTTGAAATTCTTCAGGAATAGGTTCTGGATTCTTTTTAAAATTCACCTTCAAACCGGCTTTTTCCACTTCAATGGCTTCATAAATATAGGTTTTCAGGATGGGTGCCCGCTTAACTATTTCCCGAACATTGGTGAACCGAATCTGGCGCGCCGCCTGCACATTCTCCGTTTGTTGGATTAGAATACCCTTGGCATCATGTAACAAGGCGCCTTTGACAAACAAAAGCGCACAGTATTCTTTAAACACATGTATTAAAACTATGTTACTCTTCTGAAATGTGTAACAAGGGACACCCCACTTTAACTCTTCGGTCAGCTCACAGTCAAGAACGATCATTCTCAATTGCTCCAGTTCTTCCTGCCACTTTTGGGCTTTGCTAAAATAAAAATCAACCTTAGGATTCATTCTATTCATTTATTAAAATTAACTGAAATGATTTTTCTATCCACGGGTCTGAAATACCACGATACCACAGTCAGGATTAGCAATAACAACGAAGGAAATATTTCATTCACGGGATCACCCGATGCGATATGTGAAAATACCGCTCCGGACATGGCAAAGAAAAAGCCTGCATAAGCCCATTCCTTTAGTAAAGGAAATTTAGGAATAAGTACTGTTATGACGCCCAAAATTTTCCAAATAGCTAATATTGTTAGAAAATAGGCAGGATAGCCTAAATGTGTAATGAAATCTACTTCCGTTTGTCATAGTATATTATTTTAATTTGCTTACTATGTCTTGCAATCGGTTATGTGCCCAGTTTATGCCCTGGGCAAAGGGTAACTGCAGCACCTGGTCCCTTAGTGCAACCGATTCATATACTACGTGCATATTAAGTTTGCTGGTGTCGTCAGTAAGTTTTTCAAATTCTAATAATTCAAGCTGAACGCCAAAAGGCGTATTCTCCATTTCAAATGTGCGTGTTATTTTCTGGTTCGGGCTAAACTCATGGGCTCTACATACGCTTTAAAAAGTAATTCCAATGGCAAATCAAATTCCCTTGTTATCACTAATTCTTGTTTGCCGTCTTCGGCATTGATTTTTGTTTTTTGTTCCATGTTATTTGCTTTTATATTTTTTCATTATTGTTTCTAATTTGTCGAATCGGTCTTCCCACATTTTGCGGAATGGCTCAATGAAGTCGGCTACCTCTTTCATTTTTTTTGCATTGATGTGATAGTAAATCTCCCTGCCGTTTTGCTCTTGTTTAAGCAATTCGCACTCAGTGAGTATTTGTAAGTGTTTTGAAACGGTCGGTCTTGCTGTGTCAAAGTTTGAGGCTATCGCACCTGCTGTCATGGATTGTGAGGCTACCAATAGAAGTATGGCCCTTCTTGTCGGGTCTGCTATGGCTTGAAATACATCTCGTCTTAAATTCATTGCGTAGCTATTTGACTACAAATATAAATGTAGTTATTTAACTACGCAAATTTTTCTGCGATTTTTCTAACGGATCTTTTTGCGTGTCATTAGCTGTAAGTCTACTGCTGAAGAAGAGAAAAAAAGCTTTGATTGAACCAATAGTAGACATCCAATTATTTCACAAAGGAATGGGAACGATTACAGGTGTAAGCGACCCCGGTGTTTATCCGATTGTATTGGTTGCCGGTCAGAAGACGCTGCAACGGCTAAAACCCTTAATGGAGAGTGTGTATTAATCTTTAAAGACATTACATGACCGGAATGATGCTAAACATTGTCTATTAAGCAATTAGGAAGGGTCAAAAAAAATTGAAAAAAATCGACAAAAAATTTGCGTAACTCAAAAGTTACCTTTATGTTTGTGTAACCTAAAAGTTACTTATTATGGCAGACAACATCAAACACCAATTCTTCTTCCCCCACCGGCCCGAACAGGTCTGGGAATATTTGACCAGGGCCGAACTGATGGAGCTATGGCTAATGCCCAACGATTTCCTGCCCATTCTGGGGCACGATTTCCAGTTCAGGATAAAGCCCATGCCTCAGCTCGATTTCGACGGCATCGTCTATTGTAAGGTGCTGGAAATAGTGCCTCATCAAACGCTTTCCTATTCCTGGAAATCCGGTCCGGGCAACGGAAAGATCGAGCTGGATTCCATAGTGGTCTGGAAACTGATCCCGAAAGACAATGGCACGGAGCTATTGCTGGAACATACCGGCTTCAGGGGATTCGATAATTTTAGTATGTTCTCGGCCATGAATGACGGGTGGTTCAAAAATATACAAAAGATCGCTGAACTTATAAAAGCTGCAAACCGTGAAACATCAAAGCTTTGATGTATTCCAGGTGGTCGCCGACCCCAGCCGCAGACAGATATTGCGGCTGCTGTTAAAAGACAGCCTGACGATAAACTCATTGGCCGAACATTTTGACATGAGCCGGCCGGCCGTATCCAAACATATAAAAATATTGCATGAGGCCGGGTTTATCTCTATCCAGGACATCGGCAGAGAAAGACATTGCATACTCAAACAGGAAGGGTTTGAAAAGTTGCAGGAATGGATAAACTACTTTGATAATTTCTGGCTGTCAAAACTGGAAAAATTAAAATCACTGTTAGACAACAAATTCCGAAAAACTGAACGATGTTTTTACCATCCATTTCGGGGAAGCCTTTGTAACGATGAAAATAGTCGAATCCGTTCCGGACAAAAAGGTCGTATGGACTGTTACCGACTGCTACCTCCACTGGTTCGCTGACAAGAAAGAGTGGAAGGACACCCGGATCGTCTTTGAAATATCGGCCGAAGGGGATTCAACCAGGATCCAATTTACACATGTCGGGTTAGCGCCCCAGGTAGAATGTTATGATAACTGTGTAAAAGGCTGGGACCAATATTTTAAAGACAGTTTGGCCAAGCTGATAAACGAAGGCAAGGGACTCCCGCAAAAAAAAGAAATGGCGACTGCGGAGGCAGTCAAATAGGTCGGAGCATCGGACCGGAAAGGTCGGGGAGCCTGATTCCACAAAAAATAGCCGGATCGTATGATCCGGCTTTGAGTGGCGTAATCCATCTTTTCTCACGCATGTGAGATCATTTCCCATAGTTAAACTTTATATTTAATCATGGCAAAGGTAATTTTTGGAAATCATTGTGCGGTTAGAGTCTCCCGGACGGAAAGGGACAGAATTCGTAAATTCTATTGTGATATTCTGGGCTGTAAAATCATGAGAGAGTTCGACGACAAGGACGACATTCGAATGGGAGATGACTTCTACATCGGGTTTCTCTACGGAGCGGGTGATGGGCAGGGAGCCGATAAGGGCGTAAACTACGGAGCGGACGACGCTCTGAGTGATGACGAATTTTTGAAAGCGATATTTCTGGAGCTAAAGGCCGACAACCTCGAAGAAATGAGGCAGAAAATCGTCACCTTCGGCGTCAAGGTACTCGATGTACCGGACCCCCACCTCTACTTTCAGGCTCCAGGTGGGCAGGTATTTCGGCTCGTGGGCATCAACGAAGACCTCTCTCTGTATGAGGGTTCACCTTCATTAAGACCTTGATCGTCCGCGTCGGCATAGTAAATGCGTGAATTTATTTATAGTCAACCGCGTATTCCTTGCAAAGTCTTATTAGACAACGTTTTCCAATGAAGTAAATAATAATACAGGGGACAACTTTCTAACTTTTGGGAGGCAGAATTAGGCAAAATGATACAATTTCTGGGCAGCCATTCCAAAGACTTATGATGATGATTAGAATACAACGCCATTTCTTGCAACCTGTGTATCACAAAAAGTTCTCCATTTCACCCCTTAGATAAACCGGTATTTATGGGGGCAAATAAATAATTTCAGCAAACCCTGGGCGGCAGATTGAAAATTTAGCGGAGTTTGCTATTTTTATCGCTTTGTACGCTAGTTTAATTAATAAGCAATGCAAAATTGACGGATGAGTAAGGATAATTTAATTCAGATTGTTCAAAGTGTGTTGCCAATGAGCAATGCCAAAGCCGAACAGATAGCGGAGAAATTTAAGAGGAGGAAAACTGCCAGAAACGAGTATTTATTAAAAGAGGGATCTGTTTGCAGCGAGTCTCATATTATTGAGGAGGGTATCATTAGGTCGTACATTTATGATCTTGAAGGCATTGATGTAACGACAACATTTTGTTCAAAACAAATGTTCGCCAGCGACCTTTTATCGTTTTTTAAAAGGATCCCTTCAAAAGAAAATATTCAGGCATTGACAGATTGCCAAACCTGGTATATCACTTACGACGATATGCAGGAAAGCTTCCACGCAATCCCGGAGTTTCGTGAATTTGGCCGGCTTAACATCATTAATCAATTCGGTATTCTGCAACAAAGAATGTTGTCAATGTTGCAGCAAACAGCAGAACAGCGTTATAGAGACTTGGTTTATGCTAACCCTGAGATCCTTCAACACGCTCCTTTAAAATACATTGCGACTTACCTGGGTATCACTGATACCTCGCTGAGCAGGATAAGAAAAGAATTTGTAAAAAAATAGCCGATTCCATTTCTTGCCATTTGCTAAGTGCAAGCCAGGATATTTGATCTTACTTTGCACTATCAATTTAATCGACAAACAAAATGGCAAGCTACATATCAGGTATGCCCATATGGGCTATAACGCTATTTATCGCAGGTTTTCTTTATTCTATTGCCTTCATCGCCAACCCGGCAAAACAGGCGGCCCTGGATGCCGGTATGACTCCGGCCAGCGCGAGAAATATCCAGCTCGGTATTTTTGGTTTTTATATTCTTTACCTTGCTTATGCTTCAATATTGGCTTTAAAAGGTGTCTTTTCCGTCAACTCAATACCGCCAAAAGTAATGGTATTTACTGCCATACCATTGACTATTATACTATTTGTAATTTATCACTTGCTTCCCGGAGATTTTGCTTTTTCAGCGGGAATGGGGGATATTATAACAGCCATTCTCGCTTTGCCTGTAGCGAAAATGGTTTCAAAAGGGAAGCCAGGCAGTTTAAAGATCGCTTATGCCTGGAATATTTTTGGAACACTGGACATCATTACACTACTTGTTATTGCCGTAATTAATGCAAAAAATCCTGTCGTCGCCGGTGAGCTTGGTCTCCAGGAAATGACCATATTTCCGTTCGTGTGGTTTCCCGCATTTGCTCCGGCGACCATATTGTTCTTGCACACTACCATTTTCAGGAAATTGCAGCAAATAAAGGCTAAGTAAAATTTTGGCAACCATGACCAGTCAAATAGCGGCTATTAGAGAAACACGATCTTTCCTCCTGGAACAACTAAAAGATCTGACCACCGAACAATTTAATCGAACTGCTGAAGGATTTAACAACAACATTATCTGGAACCTGGGCCATATGATAGCAGTGCAACAGGGAATATGCTACAAAAGAGCCGGTTTGCCAACATTGATTAGTGATGATTTTTGGCAGCGGTTTAAATCAGGTTCAAAACCAAAAGGGATTATTAGCGACGACGAAATAGTATCTATCAAACAATTGCTAATTATCACTTTGGATCAATTAGAAACAGACTACAATAAACAAGTCTTTGGTAATTATACCACCTGGGTAACGCGCAACGGTGTGGAGCTGGTCAGTATAGACGATGGTATAAAATTTCTTTCATTTCATGAGGGATTGCATTCAGGCGTTATTATGGCTATAAAGAGATTGGTGATTTAAGCTCCCCATATTTCCGCTCCGAAACGAAATTAGAGCTTTGTATTTAACCAAAAAGCCCGCAGACTAAGAATCTGAGGGCTTTTTCGTGGAAATTCAGTGGATTTACTTGCCTAAAATTGCTTTTGTACGCAATTTCTTGCAGATAATTGACTTGCGGGGCGTTGGGGACAACTTATTGAAAATCACCGATTTCCTAAATTATTACGGCTGGCATAAATAAAATCATTCTGTCGGAATGTGGATCGCTAACTGGTAATTGATGTAACTTTGACCTTAAGGAATGATTGGTTTATGAATAATAAGCTAATATATTGGATACCCATAGTTGGGGTGTTTATCAGTCTGGTGAATTATGATAAGGATAATGGCATGGGCCCTATCTGGGGTTATTATCAAGCAGCAATGGTCGTTATATTTATTTGGATCATCGCATATCTTCAGTACTGAAGCTATACGAAAAGGGTCTCGACTAATTGCCGGAGACATCGGTTGTTAACCTGTTCTTATTTCTTGTATGTAAAGTTAAACATCCAGCGTATCCCGAATTTGTCGAGGCAAGTTCCCCAATAGGCGCCCCAGAACATATCCTGCGGAGCCATTATGTAAGCTCCCCTTGTTTTCGGTCAAATCGGGATTAGACGTTTTTAACGAAAAGCCTTTAGTTCGAACGAAACCGAAGGCTTTCCCTTTCTTCCGCTGCCCAAAATTGCAGAAAATTGCAATTTCTTGCGGATAATTGCTACGCGGAGAGAGGGGGATTCGAACTCTTCTCGTTCTGAATTCTTTATCAATGATTTACAAAAGACTGAATGTTGTGGTTATGGATTGCGCTCTGGCCGGAAAGTGGTGCAATTTTGCTGGAATAAAAGTAGGTCATGTTTTTCAATTCTTAGATGGTATTGCCTGAGGTCTTCGAAATGACCTTATGCATCAGCTAAATTGGCAAAAATTGCTATATTTTGGTTCATCTTGAATTCAAATCTGCGCCAAAAAATGCAAATTTTGGCTGATATTTGGATGCAAGGCTTGATTATAAGTATATTGAATGTTGGCACAAAGTTGATATAATTGTAAATATTTTTTAATATGGCTAGACCTAAGCTCCTTGCAGATTGGCGCGAAACATCCATTTTTGGCGCGTAATTCAATATTTTGGCGCGAAATTCCTCTACGCGCCAAAAAAGGTGTATTTTTGGCGCGTAAATCTAACATATGGCGGATCCGAAACTAAGCGCCAAAGTATTATCGCAGATTAACGCTATCAAGGATGTTTTAAGGCAATCAGCCTTGAAAGGAGCAACCTTGGAAGAAATCCAAAGCACAATCAAAGTAGAGATTCCTCATCGTACACTGCAAAGACGATTAGAATACTTGCGGAATGCGGGGGCTGTGACTTCTTCCGGGGATACGCGTTCGACCCGGTATTACCTGGCAACATCGCCAATCAAGGTAGAGGAAACGGGGACTAATGGCTCGGTTTTGCCATTATCAGAAGAAGGTCAGCATATTCTTTCGCTGGTCTACCTACCCGAGCAGCAACGAACGCCGGTAGGATACAACCGTGAATTCCTTGAGTTGTACCAGCCAAATATAACCAACTATCTCTCTGTTGAAAAGACCGATCAATTACTGCGATGGGGACAAACACCAGGCAGGAATCAAACCGCAGGGACGTATGCCAAGGAAATTCTCCAGCGTCTCTTGATCGATCTTTCTTTCAATTCGAGCAGGCTCGAAGGCAACACCTATTCGCTGCTGGATACCGAACGACTGATTAGGCTTGGAGAGGAAGCTGAGAATAAATCAGCCCTGGAGGCACAGATGATTCTCAATCATAAGGATGCTATTGAATTTCTTGTTCAATCGGCCGAAGAGATCGGTATTAACCGATATACCATATTAAATCTGCATGCTCTTTTAGCAAACAACCTGCTTCCTGACCCTGCGGCTCCAGGTCGGTTAAGAACTCATGAAATTGGTATTGGCCGATCTGTATATACCCCGCTTGCAATACCCCAACTCATCGAGGAAATGTTTGAATTAATGCTGTCCAAAGCCCGCCAAATATTGAACCCGTTTGAACAGGCTTTTTTTTTGATGGTGCATTTGCCCTACTTGCAGCCTTTTGAGGATGTAAACAAACGCGTTTCCCGGCTGGCAGCCAATATCCCACTGAATAGTCATAACCTAATTCCCTTATCATTTGTTGATGTTCCCGACGACCTTTACATCCGGGGAATGCTTGCAGTATATGAATTGAACAGGGTTGAGCTATTGAGAGATGTATTTGTTTGGGCCTATGAACGATCCTCTGCGCGCTATGCAACAGTTCGTCAGTCCATTGGTGAGCCGGATGTTTTCCGAATGAAATACCGGCAAGCTATGCGGGAGTTGATAACTGCAGTAGTATCTTCTGCCATGAACCAAGTTGCCGCAGGTACGTTCATTAATCATCGTGCAGCTAGTATCCCTGAGAAAGAGCGAGAAAAGTTCATTGAATATGTAGAGACGGAGCTATTATCCTTGCATGAAGGAAATTTTGCACGTTATTATATAAGCCCCTCGGAGTTTGTTCGGTGGAAGGAGGCTTGGAAAAAGTGATAACCTGGCTGTCAAGGGAGCAAGACCTGGAATAAACGTGCTCTAAATAAAACTGAATGCCTAAAGAAAGCAAGGATCAACCCCTTTACTCTTTTCCCGCCGACCATATTATTGCCTTGATCAGCGAGCAATACCCGGAACGAGAGGATTTGATTCCCGTAATACGAGTCTGTAATAACGGGCAATGGGAAAGCCCCGCTTATGTACATTTTGTGAATTCCAGCCGTCCAAATGAGGAAGGATCGGAATGGCAGTTCGATGAAAATATTATTCTTGAAAGTGAAGACGAGGGCACGATTGTCCTGGACATTTTGAAAGACGGTCGGATTGGGGGCGTTGAATTTGTATCTCGGATTGGTTCTCATTTTTAACCAGCAAGGGTCCCAAGTTAAGCTTCTATATAATTATCCTGTGTGTGTGCCGCGAATGAACAAAGGAGCAGTATTGAGAACAGGTATATATGTCGGGCTGAGGTTTTCATTGAATGATATGATTATTTGGAACACGAAAAGCTGCAGCAACCCAGAGCCACAAAGAAGGCATTGGCCGGAACGAAAAGGTCCAGACATAGCCGACCCAGCGGGGATTAAAAACTGTTTATCCCAATTTTATATTAATACCGCTGCACAACCCGGTACAGAAAACGTTCCGGCTCGCCTATCACACCACTTGCGGCTCTTCTTTTTTTCAACATATCTGATTTATAATAGGCATAGGCTTTGACAGTATCCAATAGAGCCGTTACGAGCACTACCTTTTTATCATCATCGGCATCATGACCAAAAGCCCTAACGGTTATACCATTATCTATCCTTTCCTGCTTACCCTCTTCAAATGCTTTTTGCCAGGTACCCCAGTCTTTAACAGTGAACGTGGTTCTGGACCGGAGGTCTGAACTAACAGTAGCGGTGTCCTGAAAGGTGATCGTAACAAAGGCAAACAAAGGCGTGCCTGTTACGCCACCTTTTTGCATGGCCTTTTTCAGGCCAGGGTCTTTTGCAAATGCTTTTGCTTTGGCCATATCATCTACTTTCACAGCTACTAATATCATATTGGAATCCTGCAAACCGCGGCCAATTACATAACTATGAATGCCATTAACCAACCGGAGAGAATCATGTTCATCGTAGGAGGTTTTCCATTTTGCATAGTTGAACACCTTGTGTTTTGCTATCATCATATTTTGCGGTGCTGTAATAATGGTATTTATTTTCGGTGCAACTGCGCTTTTGGTGCTGTCAACAGTGGTAGAGTCGATGCCGGTCTTATTTTCATTTCCGCCTCCGGCGCAGGAGATCAAAAAGAATACCATGACATAAAAAAGCAAGCCGGTAAATCTTGACTGTTTCATTGATTTTGCTTTTAATGATTAATAAATAAAAGGGCAGGGAAAGAAGAGTATTACAGGAGGTAGGGACAATAAATGTAGCTTATATTAAACTGTCCGACGAATTTTTATTTAGTTCATGGAGACACTAATTATTTTAGTTTTTAGGCCGTAACACGCCGAATTGAGTGTCAGATTATTTTAATTTCCCGGATTAAGGTAGGAAAGGAGAGTAGGGGTTCGATTGAGTCTCCCCCCTAAAGGGATCACCGAGACTCTCGATAGAGTGGCGTAGGTAATCCCCTCCACATTTTTGAGTTATGCTGCAAACCAGGAAGAATTGTTGTTTTATTTTAGCTAGGTGTTTTTGCCTTGTTGAGATTCTCTAATATCTTGATAAGATCTGTTGAAGGACTTGCCGGTGTATCTCCTATATCTATGTTGGGGGTAAACAGGTCTACCGCTTCTTTCAAATCTTTTTTTAGCTCGTCATACATCAGCAAAGCATCAAACATGCCAATGTAGAAAACAGCAAATTTTACGCAATATCTATATAATCGCAATAACACTTGACAAACAAAAAAAACGATAAGTGAAATACCAACACGAAGTGACAAAAGTGCAATCCAGTAATCATTGGTTTCAGGCTTGGTTCCTGCAGCTACAGTGATCTTATTGGAAAAAATAAATATTAAAATACATCCACCCAGGAATACTATGCAAAGCAACAAGATTGCATAACCCGAAAACTCATAAGTCTGTTGCCTGTTGAAATATAATTTTAATAGGCGTTGCACTTTGGATGAGGATAAATCGATCTTTTCTAAGTCTAATATATTTTCTTTATAGTATTTATTGGCATTTTTCATATACCTGTTGTAGAAGAACATCCAGATGAGAGGGACTGTAATGAAAAACGCCAATAGGCTGATTATCAGAAGAACTATTTTCATTATAAGGGGTTAAATTATCTTATTTTGATGCAATAAATATAATATCATGTAGTTAAGGAAACTACCCGTGAAAACACCCTATTTGGGTTAGGTATAAATCGTCATTTTTTGTCTTTACAGCAGCCTAGCTTTTCCTATTTCAGATTGTCCTACAGGCATATCGATACTTTTTTCCAGATTTGGCTGGTAATATTATACAGATCCAGCCTTGCTTTGTTGACGGTGATGCGGAGATAGACCTCACTTTCTTCATGAGTCTGGAAGGAGCGGCTCTTTAAATAGAACAAAACGCCGAAACTTTTTGTGCTCATACAATTGCTTTAAAAGTGATTAAAATTAGCAATTGCACCTTTCCCGGGAAAGACCACTAACAATTCTGTATAGGTTGACGGTCAGTGATTTGTGGAGGTTTTGGTGCGCACTTCTTGTCGATAGTGTTGGTATCGTATTGCGCACCGGATAAACGTCCCTTAACAGGATTAAACGGTAAGCCCCAAAAATCAAAAAGCCCGTAAACACTACGTTTTACAGGCTTTTGAAAAAAATTGATAACGTCCCAGCGGGGCGTTGGGGACAACTTTCGAACTTTGTGGAGAACGATTTCAAGAAGACATGTCAATTTTTGGACATTCATTCCATGCGGTTATGACGTGGATGGGAATGCGATGCCGATTATTGCCATTCCCCATTTTTTAAAAAGTTCGAAATGAAAGTGGCAAATTGGTTCTATTGAAGATATTCTTCCTATCCTACTTGCTCCGGTGATCTTGGATGATAGATAAGTAATTATTGATCTTTTCCCAAAATGAGGAAACAATAAGCAGAAAAATTCTGAGTAAGCAAAAAAGCCATCAGATTCAATGACCTGCTAGCTTTTTCATGGGAATCCCGGGGAATGAGACGACCAGAATTGCTTTTGTTTGCAGTTCCTTGCGGATAATTGACTTGCGGGCAGAAGGGGACAACTTTCGAACATTTTTGTCGAAGACTTGTTGAAAATCAATAACTTCTTAAACGAATATGACCTATTCTAATTACTACCCTTCAAGATTACCTTCACTATTTAAGAAAAATCGTCTTTGTATGTAACAATTTCCCGGAGTTAGATACTTACCCGGTGTATCTTGAATTTCCTAACTTAATTACAACTTATGGGGTATTTTACAATTGATCTTCCCGGTAAAATAAAGGGAGAAGTGAGATTTGGAAAAGTAATGAGAAAGCTCGTATCGGTAAATCTTTTTGACCTCTTTAGAAAGAAGGGACCTAAAAGGGAAGAAAGGAGGGGTTATATTGTCAAAATTGGAGAAGGACAGCTATATCGTCTGCTAAGAACAAAGGAAGGGGAGTGGCTAAACGAAAGTGACAGCGGATTCCAGGTCGCGAAAGATGACGAAACAAGTCTTGCCATTAAAAAGGCCATCGAGGAATATGAGCAAAGCCTTCATCATTAATTCAATAATCTGAAGAGTTGAGTACAAAAGAAGCTCGTTTCTTACAGCAAGTGGAGGCGCACAACGGGATATTGTATAAGATATGCCGCATTTATCAGGATAATCCAGCTGATCAGCATGACTTATTACAGGAGATCATGTTGCAGCTCTGGTTGTCCTACGATTCCTTCAGGGGTGACAGCCAGTTCAGTTCATGGATGTACCGTGTAGCGTTCAATACAGCGATTGTCTTCTTCAAAAAGGAAAGGCGAAGGCAGGATACTTTTACCACCGCTCCATATAAACAGCTTCCGGAAGAATTACATACAGTCAGGGACCAGGACGAACAATTAAGGATATTTTACAAGGCTGTACAAAAGTTAAATAAGGTGGAAAAAGCATTGATCTTTCTTTTTATGGAAGGACATTCAGGAAAAGAGATCGCAGTTATTTTAGGTATTACACCTTTGAATGTGCGGGTAAGGTTGGGCCGCACCAGGGATAAATTAAAGTACATTATTAAAACATTGGGTTATGAATTTTGACAACTTGAAGGGCGCCTGGGCAGATGATAAGACAGACGACATCCCTTTGCCAGTTAGAAAGGTTCCACTAGGTGGAACTCCTTCTGTTGTTTCGAAGCTGAGGAGAAACATGAAGCTGGAGTTTATTTCACAAGTGATAGGTTTTGTATTCCTGATCCTTGTTGTTCTTCGGTCTCCAAAAAATACCTTGTCTGTATTTATTGTCAGCATAGCAATATTTCTTCTTCTGGTACAGTCGGTGTACTATTTTTCCCGATTTTATCTTTTTTATAAAGCCATCGGCCGTTATGACCTTAGTTTGAGAAAAAGCATTTATAAGATCACATATGAATTAGAGCTAAATATTGAAATATATAAGACCTTTAATTATTTCGTTGCGCCATTAGTTGCCCTGATTATTATTGGCAGTATGGCGACATCCTTATTTGTTATTTTCATAGTGTTAGGGGTTGCTCAAATAATTTCTTTTTTTCTTTTGAAGCTGTATGTCCGGACCCGATACGGTAGGCACCTGGTAGAACTGAAAAAAATAATGGAAGACCTAGAGACAGAAGAATAGAAAGGGTTCTCCACCTCCTGTTATGGAATAGGAAGGACATCAGGAAAAAAGTCTTTCAGAAAAGGAAAGGATTTATTAAACCGAGGATTTCGAACCTTCTTAATAGCTGGTAATAAATTGACTACAGAAATTTACAAACTTTGCCAACAAAACATTCGAACTTAAAAAGCCTTCAAATTCAATGATTTGAAGGCTCTAAATGTATTTTGCGGGGCGGAGGGGGCAACTTTCGGACCTTTACTTTCTTAAGGGAAATATTTATTATAGAATTGATAGCTTTCAACGGGCGGTGGAAGCATTTTCGGCAGGGAATACCTATGAAGCAGGACCGAAATATCTTGCTGCTCGAGCTGGAGCTTATCTTAAAAGGAAGATGCCTGATAGCGCTTTTGTTGACCTCATCAAGGCTGCTGAAATTAATTATGACTATAAATGGAATTTGGGGAATTACTATGAAGTAATAGGTAAACGGGATTCCGCGCTAATAAATTATACATGGCTTTATAATGAAGATTCAGTGGTATACAAATTTTGTAAACAAAGAATCAATGAGCTTGAAAAAAGACACCCAAAGGTCCTGACTGAACTTTATACCGATAGAGATCGGAAAGTATTATTGTTTAAATGATCGGCGACTTTTTATCTCACCGGTGCTAAGATTTTTGCGCCGAAAACTTACCTGATGGGAAGATTTTGCTCCAAAAAGTGGACAATTGGAAAAACCTTCAGTTCGAATGGTTCTGAAGGCTTTACGTTGTAACCCGATGCCTAGAATTGCCTTTAATTGCAAATCCTTGCGGATAATTGCTATGCGGAGGCGAAGGGATTACCTCCGCCCGCTCACGCGGCGCTACGCTGATCCCGAGTGGGGGGCTTCAACAAAAGAACAACTGCGCCGCACTGTGTGCGTCCTTTTTCATTCCCGTTCACTTTGGCAAGCTTGCCCTCTAAATTTTGCACAATGATTTCTTTCGGCTAATGCATGCAAATGCGCTTGCCACGCTCCCGGAAACGAAAAATGCCCCCGGCAAAGCCGGAGGCACCCTTGTTCTTTTGTTGGCGGGGCGGAGGGGACAACTTTCGAACTTTCAGGTGGCCGATTTGGAACAAGTATGTCACTTTTGGGAAGACCATTCCAAACGATCATGATATGGATGGGAATGCGGTGTCTTTTATTGTACCCCCCGCTGCCGTGAAAAGTTCGAAATGATCTCCGCATTTTATGGAAATCTTATATAGTTGCATCTACTACTTAAATTACCGGCATTGCAACACTTCCTCAAAACTATGGTTGGCCATTGGCGTAAAAATATCTTCTTTTCCGTCGCCAATGTTCTGGGTTTGTCTGTCGGGCTGGCAGCTTCATTTCTTATTTACTGCTACATTGATTTCGAATATAGTTATGACCGTTTTCATGCAAAAGCCGACCGCATCTATCGCTTGGTTTGCGATACCCGAATGGTCGCGGACTCCGGCTCTCGCATTACTCCCAGCGCCCTGACCGCTGCTCCTATGGGGCATATGCTCCAGGCCAGTTTCCCGCAGATCGAATCCGTTGTCAGGTTATTTAAAGGTAACCTGCTTATCCGGCGGGGGACGGTCAAATTCCAGGAAAAACGGACAGTCGTCGTCGATGCCGATTTTCTGAAGGTGTTCGATTTTCCACTGCTGGCCGGCGATCCGGCAACGGCCTTCAAAACGCCTCAAAGTGTTGTGCTCACAACCTCTGCCGCACGTAAATATTTTGGCACAGCCAACCCACTTGGACAGACAGTCTACCTGGGTCCGAATGCCTGGCCTACCAAGGTCAGCGGCGTCTTGAAAGATCTGCCTGAAAATTCTCAGATCAAGGCCGATCTTTTCTTTACCGCCAATTTCGCCCCGGATAGCATTAACTGGTCTCAATTGAATTACCTCACCTACCTCCTGATGAAGTCTGGCAGCGATCTCAGGCCCCTGCAAAAGATACCTGCTATAATACGCGGCGATAACACATACACGCTGTCTCTGGAACCCCTAACCAGCGTTCATCTGCATTCCGGTCGCCCAGGTGGTTTCGAGTCGGGGAATATCGACAATCTGCGCCTGTTTTCTTTTATAGCCGTTTTTATCCTGCTTATCGTCACTTTTAATTTTGCCAACCTGGCGACAGCCCAGGCGGTGGACAGGATCAGGACCATCGGCACCTATAAATTATTAGGCGCATCCAGGCGCCGGTTGTTCGGACAGTTGATGGGCGAAACGTTGCTCCTCAGTCTGTTGGCCTTCCTGCTGGCATCAGTCACAGCCAGATTGCTACTACCCGTGTTCAACCAGTTGGCAGGCAAGGCCGTTAGTATCGGCCCATTCTACGATCTTCACCAGTTGATCCTTCTGTTCGCCGGAAGCATTTTCGCAGGCATTGCAGCGGGCATTTATCCAGCCTTGTTCCTTTCAAGGTATCCGGCGCTGACGGCACTTCGGGGATCGTTTCAACCAGGCAAGAGCAGCTTTGTTCTGCGGAGATCGATGGTCATCGCACAATTTACCCTGGCTTTTATCCTCATCCTGGGGACCTTGGTCATATATAGGCAATTACATTATATGCGCAATGCCGATCCGGGCTTTACAACGTCTCAAGTGCTGGTCATTGATACGCGGACCGATGAAAGAGCTACTGTTTTCAAGCAAAATATTGCACGGCTGCCTGCCGTCCTCTCCGCCGCTTTTTCCTCTGATATTCCCGGAACTGAGGTCAATGCGATCATCCCCCTGAAGCTGGAAGAGACAGGTGGCCGAATGATCGATATAAGGTGGGCCGGATGCTCAGTGGATTTCAACTATTTCAGGACCATCGATATCCTGATGGCCGCCGGAAGGCCCTTCTCCCGGAGCCTGTCCACCGATACTATGCAGGCTGTCATGGTCAACGAAACCGCCGCCCATTCCATCGGTTATGCCAAAGCGTCAGACATTGTTGGCCGGCGTTGTATACGCAATGGTCTGTCGGCAAGGGTGATCGGGGTGGTCAGGGACTTTCACACGCGCTCCTTTCGCGAACCTATCGCCCCGTTGGTCCTCTGGCTGCAACCCCAGGATCATGACGAGTATCTTTCGATCCGCCTGTCTACCCGTAACTTGGCCGCTTCCCTGGCAGGGCTTACCAAATCATATGCCGCTGCTATGCCTAACCGTCCTTTCGACTATTTTTTCCTTGACGATTACTTCGCCCGTCTCTATGATTCGGAAGCCGCCTTCGGCAGACTCTTTGGTATTTTCGCAATATTTGCCATCATCCTCTCCTGTGTCGGGATGCTGGGCTTTACGGCTTACGAGCTGTCGCAGCGACATAAGGAGATTGGTATTCGCAAGCTGCTGGGTGCCTCAGTCCCCTCCATTCTCCGGCTGCTATTCACTGATCTTTTACGTCCGATCCTTCTCGCCTTGCTGATAGGCGCTCCTCTTGCCGGGATGTTAATGCGATCCTGGCTGGATCATTATGCATACCGTATCCATCCCGGTGCAGGTATCTTTCTTTACACGGGAAGTGTCCTCCTGGTGATCGTATTGGCGACCATTGCCTATCACGCCACCCGAAGTGCCTTGCTTTCTCCGCTAAGGATAATCAGAAAAGATTGATTACGAAGAGCTGGTCAATCGGCTTCCCGTCCAGGAGCAGGGCATGTAAGATTCCCTTTTTCCCGATCCATAAAAATTAGACTTTCTTAAATAAAAAAGCCTTCAGTTCGAATGAATCTGAAGGCTTTCTGATGTAATGCGATGCCTTTTATTGCTTTCATAGATGTTCAAAAAAGTTCGAAATAATTTATGTTTGGACAAAGTGACTGAAATTAATTATTGATCCACAATTTTGCCTCGTTAATGTCCTCATCCTCAACATTAGTGGCTTTAGACGTTAAAATGTCTGGTTGAATTTTGCTGTAATATATCTTTTTATTCCTGTCGGCTGTATAGCTATTGGCCAGGTAAAGATATGCGCCATTTGACAATTTAAAACTTTGAGTTGACGTTATATAGGCTCTAAAGGTATGAGTGCCTACCTGAAAAGTTCGTTCTTTTTCTTGTGATACCTGTTCAAATAAATCATTGATTACTTCGCCTGTATTATTATCTGCATCAAAAATTCTGATCAAGGGCATTTGCCCGCTCAAATAATAGATAAGACAATGTGTAATGAATGTCATCCTTTTCTTTGCTTAGAGGCCGAAAACACTCATCACATCTCATCTAAATAGGGATTTACGGTGTTGACAATCTTTTGTCTTCCCAATCAATAATTAGTTTTCTTTTTACAAATAGCCATTGATTATTTTGACGGGTATAAGTATCATAATAGCGAATAGCTTCGGTTAGTAATATTCTTTTTCCATCTTCAAAAAAGATATGATGGGCAAGACATTGGACAATCCCGGTTGTATCATCCCCGAATTTGATCGAGTTCTGCCCGTTAAGGTGAAACGTCATATTGTATTTTTCTAGGCCCTTGAACGCTTCTTCTAATTCTTTGCGCCCTTTCAATACGACAATAGGCTTACTTGTATCGGGCTCTGACCGATAAATTTCCAACGTACCATTTTCAACAAAAAGAGCCGCCTGCCGTTGAGCTTTAGTCCTGTCCGCGTAATATGCAAAACTGTCAATTAACTCGCGTATAGCAATGTCATTTCTGAATTCATTTGAATTTAGTCGCCTTACGGAATCCAGGACGGACTGCGATTTTACAGAAAAAGTCTGTGCTATAAATAACAGAGTGATTGTTACATTTTTCATATAGTGGATTTGAATTTGCCGACCGTTAGCTTTTATATATCAGTCCGGATCATTAATCTATTGATGATTTGTTAAGGAAACTTTCAATCATTGGTATAACAAAACTTGATTCGTTAGATTTATTTTGTAATGTTGTTATTTCCCCAATATGTTCACCGTGTACACCTGGAATGATAGCTAATTCTGAATTGGCAATTTGTCTATGAATTTTTAAATTACGCCCAATATAAATGGCTTGCTGTTGTCTTTTTCTTTTGGCTTACTTGATTGTCCGAAAACGAATATTGTTGAAAAAATAATGTCAAAATTATAAATCCTCTTATAATTTTTTTGTCAATGTTTATATTTTCGTTTGTTTCAATGACCGCTAATATCCTGTTAGCGGTTCGTTGTTATTGTCTGTCCACTGTGTAATTCAGTTCAGTTACCCCACAAGTAAATTGTCGGGTAGTCAATAGGTTAAGTTTTATTTTGTCTTTGATGTCTACAAACAATGGAATGCCTCGTCCAAGAATAATTGGATTAACAAATAGCCAGTAGCCATCAATTAAGTTCTGTTGAATAAGTGAATGTGTGGCTGTCGGGCTACCAAAAAGCAGGATTTCTCCACCTGCCTGTTGTTTTATTTCGTTTATTTTGTCCGAAAGGTTATCGCTAATAATTGTTGTATCAGTCAAACCCGCGTCTTTCATTGTTTTCGATAAAACAACTTTGTGAACTTTGTTATACCACTTTGAATGTTTAATGTCGTGCTTGGTCGCATCCGGCTTGTCTCCTGCGGTAGGCCAGTAATTTTCCATCATCTGGTAAGTTACTCGTCCGTATAATGCCGTATCGGTTTCGCCTATCCGCTTACCGACATGATCAAAAATTTCTTCACCAAGTTTGATCCAGTTCATCTCTCCGTTCGGTCCTGCTACACACCTTCAATGGCATTTACCTTTCTATTTAATTCTTCAATAATTGCTTTTGACTTAAATACCGACTTCATTGTCAATAATGTTTTTCCTTCAACCTCTTCAAATAAAATTGAAACGGTAAAGTTATAATCTTCGCTTCTTTCACCAGAATGCTTATAGGACAACAGGGAAGGCCTTTTCACTTCTATATACTCAATTTTATTATCCCAATCCCGCCCCATACCGTGCATAATAAAATCCCAGATCTTACCTGGTTCTACATTCATTGATTTTGTAGTCAGCGAAAACCCGTCTGGCCCCCACCATTCTTTTAAATGTGCTGGAGTGGTCCATACTTCCCAAACTAAATCTCTTGGGGCATCAAGAATCCTTGTATGTATAAGAATGTTCTCTTCTTGTTTGAATGTATTATATTTTTCCATCTTTCTATTTCTTCTTTTTTTGAATTTTAGCCAGATAACTTTCCAATGAGTCAAGTTTATTATCCCAATATTTCCGATACTGATCTACCCAATCTGTTACTTCATTTAATTTTGCGAGTTTAGCTACGCAATATCTTTCCCTGCCTTGTTGTTTTATCACAATAAGACCACAATCATTAAGGAATTGTACATGCAATGAAACTGCTTGTCGGGTTATATCAAACTCCTTGGCAATAGCATTAACATTGAGTGATTTCCGAGCCAGCATACCGATAATTTGCCTGCGGGTTGGATCTGCTATTGCCTGAAAGATGTCTCTTGTTTGTGGCATTATATGCAAGTTATTTCTTGCAAATATATGCGCAAGTTTTGACTTGCGCATATTTATTTTAACTATTCCTATAAAAAATAGACCTATTATCGTTTTCGGGCTTTGAGACAATACACTATACAGGAATTTGTTCCTTTTTCTAAAACGATTGTTTAACGATAATGAATAGAAACATCATATTTACTTAACAACGATTCCAGTTAACTACCATCAACGCGAACCACTGATTTATAATCGGTGGTACGTAGCTAGTTGTAAGCCTTTTGTCTCTTATGTATGTGGGGGAAGGTACTAATATGCAAACAGCTAAGCTCTACATAAGAGTCAGTACGGATGAGCAGGCGATAAAAGGCTATTCTCAAAGGAATCAACAAGATAGCCTGATTCTTAATTTTCGAGGATCATTCCGCGAAGACTTTTAACAGGCCTTCATGGCTGTAATGATGGTAAGTTTCAGATGCAATAAACTACTGCCTGCCGACCTTCATTTGGGCGTATATATTAATCCTATTCTTGCTCGTTTTCTAAGCAATCATTAGTTTCATAATATTCTTTCAATGTAGCTTTAACAATTATATCCACAATGAGGTCAAATAAAGCTTTCTCCCTTTCTGCTTCACTTTGGGCATGGAGAGTATTGATTTTATGGTCTAAATCTTCGTGATTTTTGTCCCCTTTGTGTTGCACCTTCCGTCCCATATAAAATCGATTTATCGTAAATGGAGAGAGGGATTCGAACACACAAAATATCAAAAAAAGCTCATTTTCAATTGATTATGTTAATATTAATAAAGGCTCTTTAATGAATTGATGATTTAAAAAAGAAATAGCCAGCTAAAAATCAAGGCTTTAGCTGACTATTTGTATCACAACGCGGGGCGGAGGGGACAACTTTCGAACTTTGCGGAGAACGATTTCAAGAAGACATGTCAATTTTTGGACAGTCATTCCATGCGGTTATGACGTGGATGGGAATGCGATGCCGATTATTGCCATTCCCCATTTTTTAAAAAGTTCGAAATGAAAGTAGCAAATTGGTTCTATTGAAGATATTCTTCCTATCCTACTTGCTCCGGTGATCTTGGATGATGGATAAGTAATTATTGATCTTTTCCCAAAATGAGGAAACAATAAGCAGAAAAATTATAAGTAAGCAAAAAAGCCATCAGATTCAATGACCTGCTAGCTTTTTCATGGGAATCCCGGGGAATGAGACGACCAGAATTGCTTTTGTTTGCAGTTCCTTGCGGATAATTGACTTGCGGGGAGTTGGTTACAACTTTCGAACCATTTGTGATGCGGGTTGGAATGCAATGGATTTCTTTGGATTGGCCGCTTGGTAACAAAGTTCGAAATAATAAGTCACCTAAATGGGGATTCCAGAATAAGTCTTAAAGATTCCAGGATTCTATACAGTGTTACAGTTGGAATATTCGGCATGAGAGATTGCATACGAATTGCTTACTCATCCTTATAATTGGGATTTCTGACCAATTTTATTTCCTTTACCTCATCAGAGAAAATAATTTCAGGGGTATTTTGCTTCTTATTGTAGAGAAAAATGTAATGTTCTTTACGTCCCAAATAAATGACACTATCTGAGGTAGATACGATTCCGCTATCTTTAAATTGGATAAGAGTATTGAATATTGGCTGTTGAAGCCCTACCTCATATGCGTTTGCATATGCCTGAAAAACTGCAACATATATAGTTAATATCATTCCTGTCACTAACATTTTTACGCTAAATTGTGAGGTTAGTTTATTCAACCTGGGCACAACTAACCCTATTACACAACCCACAATAGTAACATTGATAATTGATGATATAAAGGTATTTCTAATATAAGATCTATCACTTTTTACTATCAGCAATAGAATTACTAATATCGCAACACCTAAAAATGTAATAAAAGAGACAACAAACCATTCAAAATTTTTATTTTCAGAATTGAAATTATCTATCCCGTTATGCTCCTTATTTTAAAAAAACGCCATAATTCCAAATGCAAAGGTCGATTGAATTAAAACATCAATTGATACTAAAATACTTTCCGACAATGAAATATAATCAAGGATATATATATTGAAGTAATCATAAAACAATATAACCTTTATTAATCCTATTATAATTAAAAAAAAAGTGAAAATAGGAACACCTTTCAAAACTTGTTCATACATCGATGGTTTCGGCTTTTGCAATCTGCGTCTAATATTTATCTCGTGGATATCCATTTTTACATTTATGATTGGTATAAACGCAGAGAACTCTTCTGAAATGGGCTAACAATAACTATCTTATCTACCAATGCTTTATTATGAAGAAAATAATAATACTAACGCAAAAGCATAGCATATTATTGCCATATCTTAGATTTTTCTTAAATGAATGTCTGAGGACGGGAATATTCGCATCTGGCCGCCTTGGTTAAATCTACCTATTTGAACCGCTTTACCCTTCTCAGGAACTTCTATCACCACATCCATATCATGTTGAAAACTGTTCCAGTCCTTCCTTTTGCTACATACAACACTTTCCCATGATGCCGGGCCAAGTAGTCAGCAAAATCAATACAGAGATAGGACTTACCCATTTTGGGCCTCCCAAACACCATTCCCGTAAAGTTGGGGGAAGGGCCTCCGATCAGGTCGGGCTGTAAGCTCCCCTTATATTCGGTCCATCTGGATCAAGTTTTAATGAAAAAAGCCTTCAGTTCGAACGAACCTGAAGGCTTTCTGTTGGAATCCGATTCCCAAAATTGCTGAAACTTGCAACTCCTTGCGGATAATTGACTATGCGGGGCGGAGGGGACAAATTTCGAACTCTGCAGACGATGATTGGGTTATGGTGAGGCAATTTTTGGACAGCCATTCCAAACAATTATAATTCGGATTG